>Ga0209633_10000301_pt1 | contig 58423 bp, 86 predicted proteins | sample Cruoilmetagenom1_FD_187290 | JGI IMG/M metagenome (GOLD analysis project Ga0209633, IMG submission 187290) | Oil polluted marine microbial communities from Coal Oil Point, Santa Barbara, California, USA - Sample 1 (SPAdes) (version 2) | ecosystem: Environmental > Aquatic > Marine > Oil seeps ... | reverse complement strand
TTCTTTTAAGTAGCTTGGCCTCAAGTGAGGCGGTGGTGGTGGGGGCAGGAGGATCGGGTGGGGGGACCCCTACCCCTGGAGGCAATAGTACTTTTAACAGCAAAACTTCTTACGGGGGCACCAGCTCTATGAGTGGTGGTGGAGCAGGGGGAGGGGGGTATGGAGGTCTATCAGGTACGGCAAATGGTGGATCCTATGGAGGTCCCTCCCTGATGGGTGGTGGTGGTGGTGGTGGAACTGATAGTTATGGAGGAGGGGGTAGATCTATAATGGGTGGTGGTGGTGGTGGTACCACTTATGGGGCTGGAGGTTCTAGTGAACATGCTGGTAACGGTGGTGGTTACGGAGGCTCTATTCATGGCTCAATCCCTTCAGGCGGGGGTGGTAATTACGGTAACGGTGCTCGTGGGGAAGTTATAATAACAGTAATAGGATAGGGATATGGTTGAACGGGTATGTGCAATTGTTAGTGAGGACATTATTACTAACATGGTAATTGTAGACGACGAAAAGGAATTCAAAGTTAAGGCAGGGGAAACTCTAATCCCCATGCCTGATGATGTTGTGTGGGGTACAGGTATGGTTAGGAACGAGGAAGGGGATTTTGTAAACCCCCCCAAACCTACTGAGGAAGTACGTCAAGAATTGATGGCTGATTTTGCTGGTTATGTCCAGACTACTGAAATTCGGATTGTGGGGAGGGTTCCTAAATCTTTGAAGGTTTCTATTGTTGCAAGTATTGAAGCTATAACCCATGAGGATCAACGAGAACAGATCGCACGTGATTTCACAGATCAATTGGATGCTTTAACGGTTCAGGATGGTGAGTGATGGTTGGTACCACCAGTGGAGTACGAGTGACACCGGATGGTACTGACGTACACTTGACGATATTTGCTGGGAAAACTTTAAGATTTGCTATTATCTGGGGAGGCTTTGAGCCCATAGACATAACTGGGTGGACAGCCAAACTCCAGGTGAGAAATAAAAAATCACAACTGATATTCTCTTTATCAACAGACGACGGATCAATTGTGAATGAAGGGGGTACAGGTAGAATTTGGTTGAATGCGACACCAGAACAAACATCGTTGTTGAAGGAATCAGGGCGATACGAACTGGAGTTGACAGACAGTATAGGAAACGTGTTTAGAGCTTTGAGTGGGTTCGTATCGGTGGAGGTTGATGTAGTGCAATGACAGACGTTAAAGTTGCTTCTGTAGTTATTGAAATCCCCGGCTCAACCGGGGGTAGGGGTCCTCAAGGCACAGACGGTGTTCAAGGGATCAGGGGCGTTCAGGGAGTGCAAGGGGAATCAGCCCCTGTGTATAATCACGACCAAACCCAACCCTCACCACAGTGGGACATATACCACAATTTAGGATTTTTCCCTTCAGTGTTCGTGTTGGACACTTCTGGGCAAGAGTGTGTGGGTGATGTTACCCATATAAGTGTAAATCAGGTACAGCTGAATTTTTCAGCTTCATTTGCCGGAACAGCGAGGCTATCGTAAAATATCATGGCAAAAAAGTTTCTTACCCCCATTGATATGTCGGGGAATCAGATTGTCAACTTTAGGGTTGAAAATCTAGGGTCATTACCAGCATTTGGAAGTGCTGGACGATTAGTTAGTGTTAGTGGAGTCACGTATGAAGATACGGGTTCTGCTTGGAAAAAGATTGGTATTACCAATTGGGATGACGTAGAGAATAAACCTGCTTCATTTCCTCCAGCTACCCATAGTCATGATGAGGCTTCTGGAACTGCTGCGGGTTTAATGCCTTTGGCAGCATTTGTAAAGCTGGCGGCTATTGAAACCGGGGCCACAGGAGACCAATCTGGTTCAGAAATCAAAACTGCCTATGAAGGTGAATTAGACACTAATGCTTTCTCTGATGCTGAAAAATCCAAGTTGGCTGCTATTGATGCTGCTCATTATGGGGACCCGGTTCAAGATACAGTTGCCTTGGCTGCTATTCCTGAAGCTTCAGCCACAGATAAGGAAAGACGTTATGTTGAGGATGATACCTCTGATTATTTCTATGATGTGTCTGCTGTTTCTGGTGACGTGGCTCCTACAGACCAAACTGGTGGTGCTGGCTTTTGGCGCCGGGTAACGGTTTCTGGGGAAACAGCAGCCAGCATCAAGACTAAATATGAGTCTAATGCTGACACCAATGGCTACACCAATGCCGAAAAATCTAAATTGGCTGCTATAGCAACGGGTGCTGAAGTCAACGTCAAATCTGATTGGAATCAGTCTAGTACCTCTGCTGATGACTTCATTGCAAACAAACCGACTTTGATTCAAAAGTTTGCTGCTGATTGTCCTTCTGCTGCGGGGACAACAGCTGTGGTGGCTCATGCTTTGGGTACTACTGATGTAGTGGTTCAGGTCTATGATAACACCACAGATGAAATGATACTGTGTGATGTCGACATTACTGACCTTAATACGGTCACCCTTTCATTCGGGGCCAGTCAACTCCAAAATGCGTTTCGCTGTGTTGTAGTAGGTTAATCACCATGAAAATCCTTGGGAGACTTTTATTGGCAAGTGGTCTCTCTCCCGTCTATACGGGGGAGGTCACCACCCGTCAATATATTGATGATGGTCGTGGTACAGGCCCTCAAGGTCCGCAAGGCAATCCAGGTACTCCAGGGTTGGATGGTTCCAATGGTTCTAACGGATTAACTGGTAGTCCAGGACCTCCCGGAAACATAGATTTATACACGGGTACTACTCAAAACAACAGTAGCTATCCCATTGGCACTACGTTATTGTGTTCCGAAGGTAACGATTCACCAGCACACCAACCAAACGATAGAATTTATGTGTATGTTAAAAAAATCAGCACGGTGTGGAGGTTAGTGGGGTATGCGACCACTCAATCAACCAATTCAGATATGGTAGCACTGGCTGGGGTGTGGAGACTTCGAGGATCAACGGGATGGGGTTTCACAAGTCTGTTTGTTCAACGTGTTAGTTAAGGAAAATTGCTATGAAAGTGATCTTATTGGTTTTGTTTTTGTCCTCCCCTATTGTCTATGCTTTGGGCAATCTCCACAGTACCTTGATGGGGGTCGTTGCCTTCGCTGCCTACGGTTTTGGTTGGGCGGTGGCAACCTTGGTTTATTCCATTAGTAATACAGCTAGAGCTCAATGCGCAGCTAACGATGATTTGGTGGCTGATGAGGAATTGCTCAGACGTACTAAAGTGGCTGTCAATGATATGGGTCAAGATTTGGTATCTAACGTCAAGAAAATCACTCGCAACCTGGAGATAAAATCTAATGGTTAAGGAATCAAAACTACATAGGTCTGTTTATGCGGTCATCAAAAGTAATTGGGGGATGTTGTTACTGGTTCTTATCCCCATGGTGGTTTTTATTGCTGTCACTTGGCAACCAGCTCAAGGAGACATTACTCCCACAGATCATTCCCCGGTGGCTGACAAAAAACCTTGGTATGGCAACCTTTGGGGGTCTGAATCTAACTGCGGGTTTAATGAGAATTGGCCAGCTTGTCGTTGGAAAGAATAACATTTTGATTTAATGGGGGCATTCGATGAATTTTGGTTTCACTATGGACCGCAACATGTACATCATGGCAGCGGTCGCTCTAATTGGCTTGATCATATTTCTCGTATTAACTATGGTCAGTGCCTTTCTCAAAAGAAAAAAATCCGTCACGACAGTGCCAGATGATCCCTACACTAGCCTCCTTCAAGATGATGCTGAAGATGTATTTGAAAAAGCTATTTTGGACGCAGGAAAGTGGTGGCCTTACCTTCAATACATCCCCCTATTCAAGGTTGGTGTGGTCTTAAGTTGTATCATGATTGGTCTAGATTTCGTGTTTGGTATTGCCATCGGCGGTTTAGCTCTTGGGCTGATTGTTATCGGACCGTTTTTTGCTGCTGCTGACTTTTCCCTACCCTTTATGACCTATAAAACCGATACGGGGGAGGGGAACTGGTACAGTAAGTCCAGACCTATCCGGGTAAGATTGGCTATTTGGTTAGCCACCATGCTTTCTTTCATATCAGTAATAGGGTCCACGGGGGAAGTTGCCACCACTTCTAGTGCCTCTAAGACCACTCAGGTGGTCAACTATAACTCTGAAGTAGATAATATTTCAGAGAGTAGAGAGGAATTGAAAAAACTTAAAGTCAAAAAACAGGAACAAGACATTCAACCAGTCGCAAGTGAAATGGCTGAATTGAAGTATGCCCAGGGGCAAGTGTCTTACGAGACTAATAAGGGTGGGTGTGGGCCTCGTTGTATGCTTTGGAAAGAGAAAGTCAGAAAGTACCAATCTAGGGTTGGTATTGCCCAAAGGATAGATGAGTTGAGGGTTGGTAGTAGAAAGAGTGTCAAATCTCTCACCAGCGGTAAGATCAAGGTGCGCCGGGATGAAGACCCCCTGGCTTCAGCTCTTTCTGGGTTATCCGGGGGAAGTTTGTCAAAGGACTTTTTCAGAAAATATATGATGACCATCATCGGAACCATCTTGGTTCTCCTTACCACCATTATTCATCTTATGATAGGGGATGAATTGGGCGAACGCCGTGCTGCGGGGGTGGCTAGAGTAAAGAAAAGGATTGAAAGACGCCGCAAAGGTATTAAGGCCGGGGACACCTTATTGACTAACGACCAACACGTTACCAATTTTGTGTTGGATGATCCAGAGGTGAAAGTGAATGAAGGGCTATCTTTGTTTCTGGCTGAAACACATTCATCTTATCTCAATCAACGAAAGAAGATGTCTGAAATGTACACCCTTTACATTAACTGGTGTAACGACCATTCCAGGAATGTGGAATACCCAAAGATTGATTTCATTTCAGAAGTAACCACTGCAATAATGACTAGAGAAGACATGTCAATCGCTGATGGTAAGGTGTATTTTGGATAGTTTGACCATAACCAAAAATGCCTCCAGCTCTGTATTTATTGCAGGGCTGGTAGGTATGGTGTTACTGTATTTTACTGCCGAACCCCTACACTTGATTAAACGTCCGGTCAAGTACGGCTCCCCCTATCACCACATTATGTTAGCAGCCACACGTCATGGAGTCAACCAATCCCTACTTTTGGGTATTAGTGATATCGAGACTATTGGGACTTTTGACCCTAAAATCAGACCTAGAAACAGAAAGACTGGGAAATTTATTGGGACAGCCAGGGGGTTGTTCCAATTCATCAACTCTACAGGGACCATGTACGGGTTGACCCATCAATCAGATGCTGCTGCCCAAGCAGATGCGGGGGCCAGGTTTACTCGTGATAATATCCGGGGTTTAAAGATGGTTCACCCTAACCCACCACCAGGAAGTGTGTATCTTGCTCATTTCCTTGGGCTGGGTGATGCGAAAAAGGTTTTAGCAGCCCCTAACCATGCTATTTCAACGAATGTGCTTAGGGAGCAGGTATTCAAGAATAACGTGTTTTTAAAAAAGTACAAACAAATAGGGGGTATAAAGAGGTGGGCCACTCGTAAGATGAAGCGGGCTATGTCCCGACACGACCCCTCCAACGTGAAGGTTTATATGCGATGAAAGATTTTCTCAACTCTCCCCTAATATATCTCGCTGCCATCACCCTAGTATTTTTGGGCTTATCTGGGGTAGTATTTTTGGCCTATAAAACAGGGAAGTCTGTGTGTGGGGCAGAAGTTAGCCAGGCAGCACTTGAATTGGTCAGAGAAAACGATCAGAATAAGGTATTGGTAAATGAATTCATGGGTAAACTAGCCCAAGTACAGTCAGAGGTTGACTTAAAACGTGGGAACCATCTTTTGGGAACCATTCGTCTTATAATAGCACCACGTGGTGATGCTTGCGTCACCCCAGATGAGGTGAACAAAATGATTGGAGAAATACGATGATGAAATGGTTACTGATAGGGGTATTGGGGTTGGGTTTGAACGGTTGTGGGAAGTGGACAGCCTATTCTCTCCCCCCTGGTTTGCCGGATAATCGACTGATGACCTCTGTTAAGCGGTTCCCTAAGTCCTATAAAAAGGATTTTGAGGGGGATTTGCGACAATGTGAAGCAAACAGAGCACGCGACCGGACCTTGGTTGCTCCTGAACTTGATAGGTTCGCGGACCTGCAGAAGTGGGTTGAAAGGTCCGCATCACCCAAACCAGAGAAATGATTTACTTAAGTTACTTAAGCAAAACCCACCCAAACTCACTTGCTTAAGGGCAGATTATTGGTTACGGTTCAACGAGTTATGAGGCAGTTACTTAAAAACTTAAGCAACTTGGGTAGTTTTTTAATCCGGGAGAATAGAGAGTAGAATAGGGCTATAACTCTATTTTTATTTATAAACTTAAATTGCTTAAGTTGCTTAAGAAGTTATTGATATAAAACGAAAATCTTTAAGTAAGCTCCTTAAGTTCAGACTCAGTTGCTTAAGTAACCTAAGTTGAACACCCAATTTTCCCTGGTTTGATCCTCCTTTTCGTTTGGGCAAATTTGTTTGTTTCGTATTTAAGGGGTCCGGGTTATAAGAGGAGTCAAGAAACAAGGATATGAATTGAGATGGACTTCCCTACAAGGCATTCGCCTTTTACCCACCAACGTGAGGAACTTGAACGGAACTACCACCAAATCAATTGGGGGGTGTTTTGGGAGCAAGGCACGGGTAAAACCAAGCTTGAAATCGACAACACTGTTAAGCTCTTTATAGAGGGCCGGATTGATGCTGTGGTTATTCTAGCACCAGAGGGAGTTCATACTAATTGGGTGTTGGACGAAATCCCAGAGCATATTTCTCCCGACCAACCATACCTCGCTCATGAGTGGATGACAAGTAAAGCCACCACCATTGCCCATAAAAAGAAGTTTAAAAGCTTGATGGAGTATGAAGGGGGCCTCAAATTTCTTTCTATGACTTATTCGGCTTATATGACCAAGGCTGGTAAATCCTATATCACTAAATTCTTTGAGACCCACAGAGTGTTTTTTATCTTGGATGAATCCACCAAGATTAAATCACCTGGAATCAAACTGACCCGGTCCCTTTTAGCCTTTGGTAAACGGGCTGATTATCGAAGGGTATTGACTGGCACTCCTGTGACCAATTCCCCCTTCGATCTATATGCACAGATGAAATTCTTGGTCAACGATTTTTGGAAAGCTCACGGGCTTAATTCCTTTTATGCTTTCAAGAATTATTTTGGGGAGTGGCAACCAATCCAGGTTGGACCAAATCAGTCGTTTGATAAACTGGTTAAATACTGCAACCTTGAGGAATTATCTGTGATGGTATCTGATATGACCTCTAGAGTACGCAAGGATGATGTGTTGGACCTCCCTCCCAAACAATATTCTAAATGCTACTTTGATATGCCTTCAGCCACTTCCCAAGCTTTTAAAGAACTGAAGAAAGAGTTTATGACCGTCATCCAATCTGCCGATGACAAACAGGAAGCTGTATTTGCTGAATTAGCAATTGTGAGGTTAACAAGATGCCAACAGGTATCTTGTGGGTTTATGCAAATTGACGGGGGTGAGGTCCATCAACTCGAAAAGAGGAACCCCCGGCTTAAAGCCCTGGATGAAATAATTGAAACCCACCCTGGTAAAATGATTATATGGTGTCGGTTTAAGCCTGACATCAATCTTATAATGGACCACCTTAAGAATGAGGCTGTGAGATACGATGGTGACGTCCCTACAGCTGATCGCCATGAGAATAAAACCCGTTTTCAAGAAGGTGATGCCCGGTTCTTTGTAGCTAATCCGGCAGCTGCTGCTTCTGGATTGACTCTTCATGCCGCAGAAACTGTGGTTTACTACAGCAACAGCTTCAGCAACTGGCAAAGAGAACAATCAGAAGATCGGGCACACCGGGCCGGGTTGAAACACACGGTGAAGTATATTGACATTGTAGCGCGGGATAGTTATGACCAGAAAATTCTGGATTCACTAAGACAAAATAAATCGGTGGCTGATGCTATCGTGGACGGGGACTTTACTCAATGACAGTATATGTAATACAGCGTCAAATGAAATGGGATAACGACACTGAAGAGTGGGTGCCTCAATTCAACATGAATCAGGCGCACGAGTACGGGGAGGTGGTTTATCTCCTTGGGCCAAAGGCCACCCCATACGATAAAAAGGTGGTGCGTGAATTGAAACTTAAATTGAAGGATTTTTCCTCAAGTGATTTTCTGTTGTTAACCGGAAACCCTTGTTTGATTGGTTTGGCTACGGCGATTGCGTCACGTAAAAGTGGGGGATTTTTAAAATTCCTGCAATGGAGTGGAAAATACAATAAATATCTGGAAATAGGAGTAGTAATATGAGTATGGAACGATTGTCCCAGTTGGCCCATGAACAACAGGCGGCAGAAGTGACTGTGGCCCAAATGGAGGAAGGTTTAAAAGCAGCCAAGAAACGGTTGAGCCTTATCGCTGATGAAGCTTTACCTGAATTAATGGAACAACTAGGGTTGGAGGATTTCACCACTTCTGATGGCCTTAAAATTGATGTTAAGGAAACCATCAGGGCTAATATTAGTCCAGACAATAGAGCAAGAGTATTTGCCTGGTTGAAGTCTGAAGGTAAAGATGGTATCATCAAACACAAGGTGGTGGTGGATTTTGGTAAGGGAAACGAGGAAGCAGCAGAAGAATTATCTGAAATTCTTCAGTCTCATGCTTGGAAGTATAAAGATGATAAAAGCATTCATGCCCAAACACTATCGGCTTTTGTTCGAGAACAGTTAGGGGAGGGCATTGAACTCCCTTCAGAGATTTCTGTGTTTAGACAAAGACGCAGCAAGATTGGTTGATTAGGGTCCGCATACCCTAGTTGACCAGGGGTCCAATAGTCCGGTACATCGTTGTTGGACCCCGAATTTATTTCAAAATTAAGGAGCAAAGAAAATGGCAAGAGCCGTAGCAAAGAAGAAACCCACTAAGGTGGCAACAGAAAGTGAATATGATTTTGGGGATGACGTAGGGGGCGGCTTTGAAGGCCAATCCCAGGATGATATGTCCATTCCGTTTTTGAGCGTACTTCAGCAATTATCCCCGACAGTTGAGGAAGGTAACGGCAAAGCGGGACAATTCCTCAATACGGTAACTGAAGAAGTTTATGATGAAGTGAACTTCGTTGCAGCATATACCGAACATGTATTTGTTGAATGGATACCACGAGAAAAAGGTGGTGGAATTGCCGGCATTCATAGACCGGGTGATGATGTAGTAGTACATTGTCAGGAAAACCAGGAATTTGGGAAATACATCACCCCTGATGAAAATGACCTGGTGGAAACTTTCTATGTATATGGGGTATTGGACGATGGTAACACTGTGGTCATACCATTCACCAGTACTAAGATTGGTGTCTACAAACGCTGGAATACAAGATTGAAAATGTTTACAGTACCTGGTCCTGGTGGTCGTAAAGTCCGACCACCCTTGTTTTCCCACCTCAATAAACTGACCTCAATCAAGCAGGAAAACCCCAAGGGTAAATTCTACAACATGGTGATTTCTCCAGCAAATGGTGATCTAAGGGGGTCAATGGTTATGCCTGATAATGATCTCTACGTTGCGGCCAAAATGTGTAAAGAAGCTGTGATTTCAGGTACAGCCCATGCTGATACCAAATCTGCCGGTAAAGCAGAAGATGGTGACACCCCCTTCTAGGTTCGGGGTTCCCTCCTTGACCGAACCTAGACACGGCAAGATGCGGCATGACGCGCATGTCCCCTCTGAAACGGTTGGCCAATCCAACCATCTTGCCTTCTATTTTTAAAAAGGTAATTACCATGACCGATGAAGACAAACCTGCCAAAAGATTTAAATCACAAGAAGAAGAAATCAAATCCCTAAAAACCACTATCAGGAGAATTGCAACACATACAGGGACTGGTTTATGTTCCCTGGACTTAGAAACTAAACACCATTCCCTTGAGTCCATCAGACAAAACTGCCAAGCGTCAGGCTTCGATATATTGGGCAATGAGATACCGTGGTGAAATACTCTCCCCAACAAGATAAAGCTTTGTGTGATATTTCTCGCTGGCTTAAGTCTGATGACCAAGTCTTTCATTTATTTGGTTATGCAGGAACGGGTAAAACAACCTTAGCTAAAAAGATAGCAGAAGGGATAAAAGACGTAAAATTTAGTGCCTACACCGGCAAAGCTGCTAGTGTGATGAAGCTTAACGGTTGCCCAGAGGCATCCACAATTCACTCACTGATTTACCATCCCCTTGAGAAGAGTAAAAAGAAGCTCCAGGAATTGAGAGCAGAATTTCTTCATGATCCATCCCCTGAACTTGAGAGGGACATTGAGATTGAAGAGGACAATATTGCTCAACCAGGATTCACCCTGAACCTTGATTCAGAGTTGGGTGATGCTGATCTATTGATCCTGGATGAGTGTTCTATGGTCAATGAGAAAATCGCTCTAGACTTGATGCAATTTGGTACTAAAATTCTTGTTATGGGTGACCCGGCTCAACTTCCTCCAGTAAAAGGGGAGGGGTATTTTATGATGAATAACCCAGAAATAATGTTGACTGAAATTCATCGTCAAGCAAAAGATAACCCCATTATCAGGTTAGCCACAGAAGTTAGGTCACACCGTCACCCTGAACCGGGGGAATACGGGGAAAGCAGGGTGATTGACAGGATTTTTATGAATGCTGAAATGGTGATGGAACACGATCAAATGCTTGTTGGTCGTAATGTCACGAGATGTGCTTTTAACCACCGGGTAAGGGAGATAAAGGGGATTGAGGACACCTTACCCGTTGAGGGGGACAAAGTCATCTGCCTTCGCAACGATAAGGATGCCCAAATCCTCAACGGTGAGTTATCCACTGTTGAAGAAATCATTTCAAAAGACCCTTATTCACAAGTTGTAATGGAGCTTGATTCGGGTAAGGTCGTAAGGTCACACAGCGGGATATTCTTGGGGGAAAAAATACCATACCACGAAAAATTTGATGCTTTAGAGTTTGACTATGGGTACGCAATCACCACCCATAAATCTCAAGGTAGTCAATGGCCTTCTGTGCTCATTTACGATGAGTCATCTGCCTTTAGAAATAACAGGTGGAAATGGCTCTACACTGCAATCACACGAGCCCAGGAATCAGTAACCCTGGTATATAATTAATAGGAGTAGTCATGTCATATGAATTCTTTGAGGAGCTTCAGGCCTCAAAACATCGTCTTGATGGTGAAACACGTAGGGAGGCAGCAAATCGAATAGCTGGAGGACTTACCAGTGAGACCTCCCACTATGATAAATTGAGACATATCTTTAAATTGATGAGGTTCATTCCGGCGGGGAGAGTACAATCATCAATTGGTTCAACCAAAGCAGTAACGTCATTCAATTGCGCTGTTTCTTCAGTAATAGAAGATTCAATGGTTGATGGTAAAAACTGTATCATGGACATCGTCAAGGAAGCAGCCACTATAATGAGGATGGGTTGTGGAAATGGTTACGACTTCTCCACCCTACGTCCAAAAGGAGCTTTGATCAAAAAGTTGAATTCAAATTCATCAGGTCCTGTTCCTTTTATGCATATCTTTAATGCGTTGGGGTTATGTGTTGCCTCATCAGGACACCGCCGGGGTGCTCAAATGGGGGTGTTGCGAATAGATCACCCAGACATTGAAGAATTTATCCATTGTAAACAGAACACTGATCAATTAACCGGGTTCAATCTCTCAATCGGTATGACTGATGAATTCATGGAATGTCTGGAGAAGGGTAAACCCTTCAATTTGAAATGGGGGGGTCAAGTATATAAGACGATTGACCCTGCCACGTTATGGAACCAGATAATGAGATCAGCTTGGGATTGGGCTGAACCCGGTATCTTATTCTTGGACACCATCAACAACAATAATGCTCTTAGCTACTGTGAAACTATTGCGGCCACTAATCCCTGCGGGGAACAACCCCTACCACCCAACGGTGTTTGCCTCCTGGGCAGTTTCAACCTCCCAAAATACCTCTCCAAAACACCCACGGGTTACTTCTTTGATAACGAATTGTTGATAGAAGACATCCCCTCAATAGTTCGGGCTATGGATATGGTTATCGACAAATCCAAGTACCCCCTTCACGAAATGGAGCAAGAAGCCAAAGCCAAACGCCGTATTGGTATTGGAGTAACTGGGGTGGCCAATACAATCGAAGCTATGGGGTTCAGTTACGGTTCACCCTTGTTCATAGAAGTCATGGAAGATATATTGAACACCATCCTGGATCACAGTTACAGAGCTTCAGCTATGGTAGCCAAGGAAAAAGGTGCCTTCCCAAAGTTTGATTTGGGCCACTATAAGAAATCCCGTGTGTGGAAGAAATTGAGCAGCAAGACCCGTAAAGCAATCGAGACACACGGGCTTCGTAATTCCCACCTAACCTCAATTGCCCCTACAGGAACCATCAGCTTAACAGCCGGAAATGTGTCTGGAGGTATAGAGCCTGTGTTTGATTATGAAACGATCAGACCAATTCGGACCCCCACTGGGGATAAAGTTGTGACAATTCAGGATTATGCTTTCAGGGAATTAGGAGTTAGAGGAAAAACACACGATCAGGTAACTGCCCAGGAACACATGGACGTATTGATTGCCGCATCAAAGTACGTAGATAGTGCTGTGTCTAAAACTGTAAACTGTGGTGACGAAGTGAGTTGGGAAGATTTTGAACAACTCTATTTCAAAGCCTGGAAGGGGGGATGTAAAGGCGTATCAGTTTTCAGACCTTCTTGTAAACGTGCTGGGTTGTTACAAAAAGGGGAGGGGGGTGAAACTTGCACTGTTGATCCCGTGACGGGAGTGAAAGAGTGTAATTGACCAGGAATAATTTAGTTTACTTTCGTTGGTGCCTTCGTTAAGGTACCAACGAGGGGAATCAGAAACAAGGATATTTACCATGCAATTTGAAACTTTAATGAAGAAGTGTCGTGGAATTGAGAAACGCCGTACAGACACAATAGTTTATGCCAATGAACTCGTGGCTGATAATGAATTTCAGCTAAACGGTAAGAAGCTTGATAAATCGGCCCATTCCAACCTTCGTTCTCTTCTCAACATCCCCCCGGCTTACTATTGGCGCATGTTCATTGACGGTGATCTTTGGGCGTATAACGTCAACACCTGGTTATCCTCTTTCTCATCAGAAACAGCTGTAATGGTTAGGGAAACCACATCATCAATTTATGCTATAATGAGTCCCTCTTATCGCCGGGTATCGGATAGTGACTTATTGGTCACCATACGTCCTATGGTTGAAGAGTATAATTTCATCATGGATCAGCATACTATTTCTAAAACGGAAATGTCCTGCTCATTTCGATCCCCTTCACTTAACTTTGACGTGTCGGTAGGGGATGTGGTTCAAGGCGGGTTCTATTTTTATAATTCCCAGGATGGGTCAACCCGGATGGGAATGAATGCCTATTTCTACAGACTGGAATGTGAAAACGGTCTAACCTTCCCCAGTTCAGTGGTGGGCCTAACTAAGATGCATTTGACCCGTCCAAACCCTGTTGGTGAGATGTCCATCCCTGATCTGCTTGACGTAAGGTCTAGTGACCGAATTGAAGAAACCTTCAAGGATATCATTGCCGAATTTCCACTGCTGGTCACTCAGATGAAGGGAGCCAATAAGAAAAGATTATCCCCAGGAATTGATGAACGGCGTGAAATCCTGGGCAAGGTTGGTTTTGGTAAAAACCACATAGAACTCATTTCTGATGAAGTCAAGGATGAGTCCTATTGGGGCGTACTAAATGCCGCCACTCATTGGGCCAAGGATAAGCCCAACAGAAAAGAAATTGAACTGCGTGCCTCAAAAATATTGGAACTGGTATGATTAAGAATAACACCCCTGTTGAAGACTATATTGATGCTTATGGTTTATGGGTAAAGCGTGAAGATTTATGTAGCCCCACACCCGGACCTCCCTTTAGTAAAACCAGGGGGGTATTTGCCCACCTGAAGAAAAGACCGGAACATTCAATTGGGGTGTTAGATACCTTTCATTCTCAAGCCGGGTGGGCCGTGGCTCATGCCTGTAGTGTTTTGGGTAAGAAGTGTATCAACTTTTATCCCGAATATAAAAACGATCCCGGTCATAGGCTACCCCAGGATCACGCAAAGGACTTAGGAGCTAAACTGGTGGGACTTCCTGCTGGAAGATCAGCAGTGTTATACCACGGGGCAAAGAAACACTTGGTGGACTATTATGACCAACCTTACATGATGCCTAACGCTCTGAAACTGGATGAGACAGTTGAAGAAACAGCCAAGGAGTATTTGAGAACCCAGGCTTGGTTTAATTCAAAGGGGAAATCGTTTTCGTCAGTGTTGATTCCTTCTTCATCAGCCACTATAGCGTCCGGGGTCATCAAGGGTATTCTTGAATCTAAGTACACCAAGGGAATGACCCCAATTGTTATCATCCATTTGGGGTATTCCAGATCAAAAGATGCTGTATACAAATACATTTCACAGAAAGTAGGGGCAGACCTTACTGAACTCCCCCTCCACATCGTTGATGAAGGGTACCAGTACAAAGATAAAGCCTCACAGAAGGATATCAAACCGACCTGGCCTTGTAATGAGTATTACGACCTGAAGGCATTTCAATGGTGGATGAGTAAGGGTATTCATGACTTCCGCAACACATTACTCTGGAACATAGGATAAAAACGATGACGGGTGACAACCAGTTAGAGCAAGAAGGTTATAAGTATTTCATGAGACCGGAACCCAAGGAGGGGTTAGGGCCAATTCAAATCACCTATGATGAACTCACCGACCGGGATATGAGGTGGCGCACGGGCGAGATTGGTATGGTTAGAAATGCTAAGGAAAAGAAAGAAGTTAAAATCTTTCTTGACCCCATTCCCCATATTCGTTTAGGCAAGGCAAAACAGCTTCAGGGATGGTACCAACCCAAAACCAGCAATAAAGGCTCTAGGGGTCGTAATAGACCTTGCTACACAGAAGCGATGCTCACTGAACCTTACGGTGGGTACTGCACTGTAGGATGCGCGTTCTGTTACATAAATTCTGGTTTCAGGGGTTATCGAGGTAGTGGACTGACTACCGTTCCCATGCACTATGGAGAACAGATCAAAAAACAGTTGAGAACCTTGAAGGCATCAGCAGCCGGATATTTCTCATCATTCAGTGATCCATTTCTTCCAATTGAAGACTATTACCACAACACCGAAACTGCGGCACGTGAATTTGTGAAGCAGGGTTTGCCGATATTCTTTTTGTCCCGGTTGTCCTATCCTGATTGGGCAATAACCCTACTCCAACAGAGTAAGTACAGTTATGCCCAAAAGTCAATCAATTGTGCTACGCAAATGGACTGGGAAAAACTATCACCGGGGGCCTTACCTCTTGAGGACCATTTTGAAGAAATCAAGAAGCTGCGTAGAGCAGGGATTTATGTTTCAATCCAGGTGAACCCAATAATTGCTGGTATTACGGATCACGATGAAATTGAAATCCTATTTGAGAAGCTGGCCTCATGTGGTACCAACCATGTGATTGTAAAATTCGTTGAAGCTGGTTATTCTTGGGCACCAGCCATGGTAGCTCGTATGACTCAAAGATTTGGGGATAATAGATCAGCAGCCTTCAGAGAACTATTCACCCAGAATATAGGGGGTCAAAGGACTATTGAACAGGAATACCGTTTGGAAGGACATAAACGGTACCAAAAATGCGCCACCAAACTAGGGATGACTTATTCAGTATGCTATGAATACCGTGATGCTAATCCGGGGTGTGTTTCTATAGGACCTGAATTCATGACCTCGGAACAATGTCATGGACACAAAGTACCTATGTTTAAAAGACAGGGCGCGGCACAGAGATTCAAAGAAGTTAAGGAGTGTGAGCCTTCAGGTTGTTTGACTTGTTCTGGGGGTTGTGGTTCAGAAATTATGAAACAGGCTGATGCTCTAAAGCTCAAAGACTTCAAGGACCCGTTCAATGCATAATCGCTACAAAACACTATCCATTAAAGATTTCGGGCTTCAACTTCTTGAGACACAAGACCTTGACCCAGTTTATAACGTACTGACTCAACTAGACTGGGATCAGGACAAGGTCAAGCGGTGGTTGTTAGGTTATTGGTGTTTTTACCATTGTGGTATTGCTTCCTGGTTGAGTGATTTTGAAGACCAGTATTGGTTTGATCACGCTTGTAATTTGGTATTGAACCAACAAGGGGGGTGCCCAGTAGAAATCCCGGCATCAGATGTATGGCCTAGAGGGAAAGAGCGGCGACATTTCAGGGGTAAAAAAGCCCTTGACGCTTTGCAGTACGTATCCATGGAGTTTAAACGTCCTGAAGCAGCAGTGGATTTCATGATCGCTTCTGACACATTGGAGGGTATTACAGAAAGGGTCAAAACAGTTCCCCAGTTTGGTCCTTGGATTGCATTTAAGATCGCAGACATGGCTGAACGGGTTCTTGGTTATGAAACTGAGTTTCAACCCAACGGGGTGATGATGTTTAAAGACCCCAAGGAAGCAGCATTGAGACTGTATTTGCAGCTTAAAGAGGGGGTGGACCCCAGCCTCAAATCCTCAAACTATCTTGATTGGAGACCGGGGGAGAAAGAGCGGGGAATTGAACTCGCAATTTCCCACCTTGAGGTGATATTTTCCAACCACCTAGCTCCCCCTGTATTTGATCGAGGGGTCAACATACAGGAAATAGAGACTATTCTGTGTAAGTGGAAATCCCACTGTAACGGCCACTACCCATTCAACAACGACATTGACGAGATCAGTCATGGCTTAAGTGATTGGGCTGAAGAAAATAATTCTGCTAATGATTTTTTAAGGGAGATGAAAAGAATATGAGTTTAATCATCAACATCAGAGGTACTAACGGCAGTGGGAAATCCACCCTGGTCAGTCATTATATAGACCCCACAAGACAAGAAGTGTTGTTGGAGTTTGAGAATAATAGGGGAAAAATGGGTCGGGTGGTAGGCAATACCAATGACTCAAGTAACTCCCCTCTCTATACTGACTGGCCTATCGAGATTTGTACGGTGGGTCACTATTCCAACCTGACTTATTCCGGGGGGATGGATCGAATCAGTACCCAACGCCATATGAAAGAAGGTGTGAGATCAGCAGTTCAGCAACATGACGTGGTGTTTGCAGAAGGTATCATTGCCGGCACCACCTATAAACCTTGGTTAGAGTTTTCCCAGATGATGCAGGCAGAGGGCCATACCTTTGTTTGGGCATTTCTTGACACCCCAATTGAAACCTGTCTTGAACGGGTACAACATCGCAACGGGGGCAAACCCGTAAAGTCGGATCAGATTACAGCGAAGTACAAAACCATCAACGGTATTCGAGACAAGTTGAAATTTACTGGCGAGAAAGTAGAAATAGTTGACCACACAGCCCCCGAAAAATCTATGGGCACCATCATCAGAAAGTACCTTCCAAGATGACCCACACACTATTCGATTGGATCAATGAGCGCCACGCCATATATCTAAGACGGGAGTTGGCCTTGGGTCACGAAATCCCTGAAGGATATATGAGAAATAAGCCTACGGCATCCTCCCCTTATCCTGGTCTGTATACCAAGGATAAGGAGCTACAGCAGTACCGTTTCTGTAATGTTTTTCGAGAGTTGGACACGGTCACTGTTTGGATCAAAAATCACATCAGGGAACCATTCAAGGATCACCCCTATTTGTGGTTTATGTTGGCCATAGCAAGGTCCATTAATTGGCCTCCCACTCTTGAACGGTTGATGGAGGACCCAAAAACCTGGCCATACGATAAGAATTTCAAACCTGTTGAAATGGCCAAGGAGATGAACCGCATAAAAAAGGAAAGATTGAAACTCTATACTGGGGCCTATATGGTTCGGGCTGAGAGCGACAGGGCTGCTGATTTTTATGATGACAAACAGTATTACGTAGCATGTAAACTGATTGGTCAGTTCTGGCCCAAGATAAAAAAGCATACTCACGTCATTGAGGCATGTGAAACACAAGAGGAAACCTGGACCTATATTGCTTCGTTTTACGGGTGGGGGCCGTTTACCTCTTATGAGGTGGTGACGGATATGCGACACACCAGATATCTGAATGAGGCCCCCGATATCATGACCTGGGCAAATCCCGGTCCTGGAGCAAGGCGGGGTCTTAATCGTATCCACGGGCGTCCTATCAACGCAAATTTGAGGATAGACAGTTTGATGGAAGAGATGCAAGAACTACTGGCGCAATCAGTCTATAAGATTGCTCTATGGGTTCCTGCTTTGGAAATGAGAGATATTGAACATAGTCTGTGTGAATATGATAAATGGCAACGTGCTAAATTAGGGGAAGGACGCCCAAGGAGTAGATGGAAGGAAACATTGACATGACGTTAGAGGAAAAGTTGGAGGATATTTGCCATAATGCGATGGTGGAATATGATCGGGCCGGGGCACCAATTAAAACGTCTGTTGAACTGTTAAATAGCATCATGGATGAATTCGTGGAAACCCACGTGGGTCCAAAAGTTGAACTTATATTCAAAGAGCTTATGGACAATGCCAGGGAAAACAGTTAAATGGTACCACAACCCAAACCTGTTCAATTAACCAAACAGGAAAGAATGAAGTTAGAATGGGAAATCACAGATTTAGCTCGTTACCGTCGTTTGTTGGGATTGAATAAAGCTGCTGTAAACCAAGTTCGACACGAAATATGGTAACGGTTGACCCTAATACAAGAACAACTAAAACTTGATGAGGAAACACAAACATGACCCCTATGTCTAATTGGGCCGCTTTTATGGTGATATTTAAACTAGCAGCAGCTATGGCTGTAGCTGGCTGGGGTGTTTACCTGGTCTGGTACACCTATTAATAAGGAAATGAAAAATGGATGAAACCGGGTACACCCCCAAATGGAAAGACAACAATGATAATGTGGTGTTTTTTCCAGCCACCAATACTCTATTTGAAACTGTCGAATTGGCTTTACAGTTCCAAAGACAACAGTGGCCTTTGATGATGGCTTTAGGTTTAGAGCCTGAAGGAGTGTTTGAGTTTACACACCAGGATGGTAAATTTCAGGTATCACATGTGGTGGTTGAAATGCCCAAGTTGGGTCGTGGCTGCTGTATTGATGGCCCCATATTTAACGAAATGAAAGAAAACCAAGATGATAGTTCTTAGAGTTAGAAACGTACATGAAGCCTTACCAGTTGGGGTTAAACTCCTATGGCAAGTAGGGGATAGACGAAAGAGCCGGGCCGGGGAAGTGGTGGTGGCACCAGAACCCGTTACTACAGTATATGACCAACCCTTGGAGAGAGTTATATTCCATGAAAAACGGGATGCTAACCCCTTTTTCCATTTGATGGAAAGTCTCTGGATGTTGGGGGGCCGTGAAGACGTTGAATTCGTTTCTCGTTACGTCAAAAGGATGAAAACCTTTTCTGATGATGGGGAAATCTTTAATGGGGCTTATGGAAGTCGTTGGCGGTGGAGATTTGACTATGACCAAATCCAAGTGATTATAGACAAACTGAGAAAAGACCCGAATGACCGCCGGGTTGTTCTTGGGATTTGGGATTCCTGGATTGATTTGAAATACGAGGGAAAAGACACCCCCTGTAATACCCATATTTATTTCTCTATCACAGCTGATGATCGACTAGACATGACAGTCTGCAATCGCTCAAACGACATTGTGTGGGGGGCTTATGGGGCCAACGCAGTCCATCTATCTGTTCTCCATGAATACATGTCTGAACAAATCGGGGTAAAAATAGGACGTTATCGTCAAATCAGTAATAACTATCACGCCTATGTAGACGTGTTAGAGAAACAAGCCCACCCGGCAGTGAATGTGTTTAAGGGAACCCCCTATGAAAAAGAAGATTATACCCACTTCCCGCTTGGTAGTGGAAATCCACAATGGGACCTTGATTTACAAAACTTCTTTAAGTGGGCAATGGACAACCCTTCCCCTCGTGAGTGGGCAACACCATTTTTTGAACAAGTAATACAGCCTATGGAGATGTCCCATAAGTTCTACAAGGCAAAAAACTTCAATGAAGCTATGTATTGGGCATCAACGATTAAGGCACTGGATTGGCGGCAAGCTTGTACTGAATGGTTGAGACGCCGGCAAGAAGCTTACAATCGGGTTAAGGATGATGGGGTGGAATATGGAACAGGTAAATAAGATCAGGAGACTAAGGAACGGCAGCAACGTAAGACGCTGCCACATCCACACCCACTTGGGGCCGGACTACACTGTTGGTAAACACAGTTACGATGCAATTTGTATCCTTCTGGAACTTTACCCACAAGCCCCTCGTGATGTCATCCTATCGTTGTTATACCACGACCAAGCCGAATACGATTTGGGTGATATACCAACTCATGTTAAATGGGACAACCCTGAGTTTGCCAGAATGATCAAAAATATCGAACATAAGATCAACTCTGATAACGGGTGGATTCAACACGTCAATCTCGAACCGGGATGGGAGTTTATACTCAAGCAAATTGACATCCTGGAACTTGGTATCTGGGCAATTGAACAATACGAAATGTCGTGGCCTAAAGCCATGGAATTTCTGATAAAAATTGATGGTTGGTTTGTCAAAAACTGTGCTGTGGATAAAACACCCTCATATCGAGTTTGGGAAACTCTGTATTACCCCGTTTGTGAAGCTTCTAATTAAAACAGGAAAATGAAATGGATACTCGATTAAGCCGCATCAGTGGTGATCTTGCCTTGAATATTGTAAAGAACGATGTTCAAGTTTTGATCAAAAAAGCTGAAGACTACGGGGACAGTTGGAAAAAGAGGGGAGGGGGAGGGGCCTTTATGATGTTGGCTAGAAAGTGGGACCGGATTAGCCAGCAAACCCAACAGCGATCTTTGTTGGCGGCTATGGGTAATGATGACCGTGACGAAGGTATCAGGGATGATGTACGGGATTTGAGGAGGTATCTAATCTTGGTACTTCATGAACTTCATGAACCCCTGGACTATGCAGAAGGCATGACTGTGGACAGTCAGTTCATGGCTTGGGAATTACTTGAACAAGCAGCAGAATTTAATGTCAATAAATGGGATGTGTTTAACGTGAAGCCAGGTTTGGTGTTGAACTTGTTTCGGTCTCTGCTTGATTTGGAACTAAAAGGGTGGTCTGATGGATCAATTGCCTCTCTTTAAACCTGATTCCGATTGGGTTGCCCCTGACCTTAATTCCCTTCCTGATTGGAAGGGAATTAAGCGGATTGGGATAGACACTGAAACCAATGATCCTGACCTAACTACAATGGGGCCGGGGGCACGCCGGGGTAATAGTCACATTGCGGGAATATCCTTTGCGATTGAGGATGGTCCCTCATTTTACCTTCCCACAGGTCATAAGGGAGGGGGGAACCTTCCTGAAGAGAACGTGATGAACTACCTTCGACATCAAGCCAAAAACTATGAAGGAATAATATGTGGGGCAAATTTACAGTATGATCTTGATTGGCTTGATGCTTATAGTGTACGGTTTACTGGTATATCTAGATTTCTTGATGTTATGATTGCTGATCCCCTAATCAGTGAACTTCATAAATCGTACTCTCTTCAAGCAATTGCGGAACGGTGGGGGTTTTCTGGTAAAGAAGAGAATTTGATGAAAGAGGCCTGTGTATCTTACGGTATCAACCTAAAGACCCGAAGCTGGAAAGGAAAAATATGGACTTTGCCGGCAGAATATGTAGGACCTTATGCTGAAGAAGATGCTTCGTTACCTCTACAAATTTTGAGGAAACAAGAAAGAGAAATCGACAAACAGGAATTAGGGCAAATATACGAGCTTGAATCTGCTGTTATGCCGGTTCTTTTAAAGATGAGGCAGAGGGGAGTGCTGATTGATCAGGACCGATTAGCCCAAATATCAAACATGGCACTGGAAACCGAAAGAGCTGCCTTGCACGAAATAAAACGATTGAGTGGGGTGATGGTGGCTGAAGGGGATGTATACAAAGCAGCCAAACTGGTACCAGTCATGAAAGCCATCAATTTTTCCTTGGGAGAAACCCCGACCGGGAAACCCAAGATTGACAAAGCAATTCTTGAAGGAAGTGATCACCCCGTTTGTAAACAGATTTTGGTGGCTCGTCAATACAACAAATTGCGTACCACCTTTGTACAATCCATAATGGATAGAATGGTGGATGGCCGTATTCATTGCTTATTCAACCAGCTTAGGAAACAGAAGGATGACGGCAGCTTAGGAGGCGCAGGCTTTGGGAGGTTAAGTTCAGAACAGCCCAACCTACAGCAACAACCTTCCCGTGGAGCCTACGCCAAGCAGTGGCGCGGTATATATAGGCCGGATCACGGGGAGTGGATTTGTAACGACTATTCACAGCAAGAACCTCGTATGACCACCCATTATGCCTATCTGGCTAGGTGTGGTGGGGCTGATAAAGCTGTAAAAGCCTATGTTGAAAACCCTGATCTAGACAACCACCAATTTATGGCTGATCTAACAGGACTAAAAAGAACCTATGCGAAAGATATTTTCTTGGGCCTTTGTTATGGAATGGGAGGAGCTAAACTAGCACGAAACCTTGGATTGCCCACAGCTATGAGGAGGCAAGGCAGTGGGAAATTTGAAAAAGTTTATGAGGTGGCCGGTCCCGAAGCACAAAACATTCTGGACACTTTTAATCACCACGCACCTTACATAAAGAGGTTATCAAAGAAGTGTGAAACACAAGCAAAGCGTGTTGGGTTCATACGAACTATCCTGGGTCGCAAATGCAGGTTTCCTCAAATTAACGGGGGTGGGTTTGATTGGACACATAAAGCTCTTAACCGACTTATACAAGGTAGTAGTGCCGACCAAACAAAACAGGCCATGGTTGAAGCCGACAAAGCTGGGTTGGAAATACAATTACAAGTACACGATGAAATCAACATGAGTGGTTCCCCTAAGGATGCAAAGATGCTGGCCGATATAATGGTGGAGTGTGTACCTCTTGAGGTTCCCAGCAAAGTAGATGTTGAAACTGGACCTAGTTGGGGAGAGATAGAATGAAACAACTTGGGTATTTTATGGTATATTGTGGATTGGGTTTAATGGCCGTTATGTTTTACTACACAGCATATGTCCTTATAGGGTTTCAACGATATGAGCTAACTATTTTGGACATAGTGGTAACTATAATAGTTGCGGTACCAGTGTTGTTACTGGTGGTGGGATGGCTGCTGGTACAAAAAAGGAAACCAGAATGAAGAAACTGATGTATAGGGTAGGTGTAGTTTTTGTAGCGGGGGGATTTACTCTCATCTTCATCTTATTCTTATGTGCTTTACAAGCCTTAGGGGTGGTTGCTCTAGGTCTAACCACTGATGAATCAACTATGATGGGGGTTGGTGTTTTAGTGGTCTTTCTAATAACCGCCGGATTGGTGTTGGTGGGGGAGGGACATTCATGAGTCCCAGAAATTACAAATGGATGTGTCCTGATCTTGGACAACCTTCCTGGGTTTACTGTATGACAGGAAATGTCACTAATCAATCTATTGCTGAAGGAATGGTAAGTAGGTGGGCTGCGCGCTCAGAAATTACCCCTAATAATGTAGAAGTGTTTATTGACAACGAAGTGTGGGTGGTCCATTGGACCCCTGATGACGGATTATTTAAAGCTGTAAGGAGTAGTTAAAATGGTTGAATTTAAGACAGATTGTGTTGAACCCCGTCCAGTCCCTCTAAACCCCAAATTCAAAGAAGCTTATAGATTGATGAAGTATGTCAATCCTGAAGACGGTTTCATTGAATGGATTTGGAACAGCCGGGACGGTATCAGCCCTTTTATGACCCTGGATAAAAGGAACGGGGGAATGATGCAACATGTTGATTGGCATGAAGATATGTTCATACCAAATTTCGTGCCTGCGATTGGGTCCAGAATTTTCATGAATTTAGACGTAGAAATCCGGGGAGACCAAGACAACAAATATCAGAATTTACAGACATTGGAAGGGGCTCAATTCAACGTCCAATGTGAAAAGGTTGATGCAATGTTGTACAAACATTTTCAATGGTTATCTTCATTTAGACCCTTTATCCCTCCCCAGGCTGAAGGTACAGCTCACTAAATCCAAAGGATAGATGATATGGACGAAGTAGAAGAAATATGGTTGGAAATTGTAAGAGAAACTGATGGAGCTTACCTGGTGGGTGACGGTGACCAGGAAGTGTGGTTGCCCAAATCACAGGTCGCGATAATTGACAAAAAAGAAGGGTTCAGTTTTTTCTCTATCCCCCAATGGTTGGCTGAAGAGAAGGAACTGGTATGACCCGAAGTGTGGGGCTGGAATTATACAACGAGACTACTTGTACATGGGAATGCGTGAACCTTCATTGTGAGGGCGATTGGATGCACCGCCCTGATGAATGGACAGGTCCAATTCCCGATACAGGGGTGAATGGAATACCTCCAGACATTTCTGAAAACTGGTTCCGCTGGATTTCCTGTTGGGCAGATTGGATTGAGGGGGAACAATGGGTTGAGCTTGTACCCGGTAAGGTACGGTTGTTGTGGTTTAAATGGAAAGAGGAAGTGAAATGACTACTATTGCTTGGGACGGACAGAACTTGGCTGCTGATGGGTTGATTCATAGTAACGGCACCATTGAAGAGATGGAATTTGAGAAAATCAAGGTGGTAGGGGGGAGTGTGTTTGCTTCTGCTGGCGATATTTCCTATTTTCAGCCTTGCATAGATTGGTACCTAAGTACCGAACTGCTACCCTCAACCTATCCCGTACCCTCTGATGTAAAATTTGTATTCTGGGTTTGGGATTCAGGGATTATGAGAGAATTCACAAACGGCCATCCTATCGAAATCCAGGCCCCAGCAGCACTTGGTTCTGGATATCAATTTGCTCTAGCAGCCATGGATGCTTTTACAGGGATGAAAGACGCCCCTGTTGAACACGACCAAGCTGGTTGGGCTGTTCAGATTGCCTGTATGAGGGATGTTTACAGTGGGGGTAAGATTAGGTCCCTGAATCTCTACAACTTAGGGAAAGGAAAAGAGGATGACAAAAAGAATAGTACTGAGTAGTGGACACAGCTTTCTGGACGTAAGCCGCAAAGATGATACCCTATATGGACCTATGGTAAAAATGAGACACCTACATCCAGAGGTGGGTGTGGATAATAGTTTTTCTATGTCTCAAGAAGCAGCCAGGAAATTAATTGAAACACTGGAAAGTGCCTTGGAATGGATGAACCCTGTGAAAGGAAATGATGATGAAGTACGAACTGAACCAAAAAGTGTACTACCCGGTGATTGAGGGACGTGCTCACACTCTGGATTGTCCTGATTGCCTAAACACTGGGAAATGGAAAGTCACCACCCCTGGCGGGGAAATTCTGGAAATGAATTGTCCTCGGTGTACTGACATCCATAATCGTCACAGTCTAATTGTTGAAAAGTTTGACCCGTCAGTAGAGATGCTTACCGTTGGCCAACGTAAAGTCCAGGAACAATTAGGTGAAGAGGATAAAGTCACCTATATGTGTAAAGAAACTGGCGTGGGGTCCGGTTCTGTTTACCGTGAAGAACTTTTGTACTCCAACCACGCTGAAGCCATGTTGGCTGCTAAGGAAATGGCCAAGGAAGCTTACAAGAAAAGTGGAGATAGGAACCGCCAAAGAAAGAGGGCAAAACCTTCTGAGTTATTTTTGCGACACACCCAATCGGAAAACGAGAAAGAATTGACGACCAAACTGAAAAAACTTATCAAACTGGTTGAAGAAAACGTGCCCGATACCTTCACGGAAGATTTGTGGAGAGAGTACTATGGCTGAAACAGATCAACGGTCAAGAGTGGTGAAGGAGCTTAAACCCCTTCACGCTGTTGCCGTAGAAAACCCCTGTTGGCCGGGCACGCCAGACGTCAATTATTTATCCGGGTGGATCGAATTGAAGTGGTTACGGTCCTGGCCTGTTAGGGAAGGACCCGTCAGATTGGATCATTTCAACTTGGAACAAAAACTATTTCTCAGAAGACGATGGATGAGTGGGGGAGTTTCTTGGTTGTTGATTCAATGTAAAAGAGAATGGTTGTTGATTCCTGGAAACGAAGTAAAGCAAGTGGGTGATTTAACCCGCCCCCAATTAATAGAACTATGTGTGTGGTATAGCGAAACAGGTATTGCTGGGTTGACTCCATTCCTAAGAAAGTATTGTAGATGAGCCACTCCATAATTCTTACTTCAAGTGAGAAACTGCTCCTATGGCGGCGCAGGACTAAGACCCCACGCAATCAAATCCCACCCCACACTCCCTGGGCCATAGGGGAAATGGAAAGGGGTCAAAGGAAAGTTGCTGAAGATTTAAAGAAATTGACTGGGGATATTACCCCCACCCATGCTGAACGGTGCTACATCATGAGGCGTAGATGTAGAAAAACCATGGATCAGGTTGGAAAAGAAATCGGGAAAACCAAACAATGGGTTTGGTTAGTAGAAACAGGAAAAATAGGGTGTGATGAGTTACTCTGGTATTGGGAACAATGAGGAAGCGGTTGATTTTCTCAGACGGTGGGGCGAACCCTTTGTGCTCACCTGTATTGACCCAGATAAAAAGACAATTGCTACAAATCAACTAAAACTCAGTGAATTACGTCCCTGGTTGGAAAAATGGAACGGTAAACGTAACATATATTTTCAAGTAAATCCAGCTTTACGGTTTATGAATCGTAAAGCAGCCAGGGCTGATATCTCTGAAGTGCGGTGGTTACACGTAGATATTGACCCTCGCATAGGGGAGAATATTGAAGAGGAACAAGACAGGGCACGATTGTTGCTTGAGAATGCCCAAACACCCCCTACGGTGGTGGTGTTTTCGGGTGGTGGTTATCAAGGATTTTGGAAACTCATGGAACCCATTCCCATTGGGGGAAACGTACCGTTGGCTGAAGATGCTGCCCGGTATAATATTGCTTTGGAAAATTTATTTACTGCAGATAATTGCCATAACATTGATCGCATCATGCGGTTGCCGGGTACTGTTAACATCCCTGATGCTAAGAAAGCAGCCAAAGGACGTGTTAGAGCTTTGGCGAGGCTGGTCAAGTTCGGGGCAGAGGAATACCCCCTAGAAATCTTCACCCCTGCTCCTAAAGTCCAGGTTGAAGGGGGCACTAATAGTGGTACTGTCCAGGTATCAGGTAACGTGGAAAGACTTTCATCAGTAGATGAGTTGGAAGACGTACCGGATTGGTGTAAAGCTACCATCGTTCAGGGGGTCCATCCCGATAACCCTGACAAATACAGTTCCAGGTCTGAAGCACTGTTTGCTGTATGTTGTGAAATGGTGCGCCAAAAATGCAGTGATGACCTTATATTTTCAGTCATTACTGATCCCGACTTTTTGATCAGTGAAAGCGTACTCGATAAAGGATCAAACATAGAGGGGTACGCCAAGCGCCAGATAGAACGAGCTAGAGAAGATGCAATTGACCCCTGGTTGATGAGGCTGAACGAAAAACATGCTGTGATAGGTAACATTGGTGGCAAGTGTAGAATACTGGAGGAAGTTGAAGACCACATCTTGGATAGACCTAAACTGACCCTTCAAGCTTTCACTGATTTTAAAAACCGATACTCTCATCAGAAAATACAAGTGGGGATGAACAAGAATGGACCTGTAATGAAGCCTGTTGGGGGATGGTGGCTTGACCACCCTTCCCGGCGACAATATGAAACAATTGTTTTCCACCCAGGAAAAGAAGTGAAAGGAGATGTGTACAATCTTTGGAAAGGGTTCGGGGTGGAGGCTGTACCCGGAACGAAACATGAAAGCTTTCTCACCCACCTTAGGAGAAATGTGTGTAACAACAACACCATGTATTACGAGTATTTGCTTGGGTTATTGGCTAGGTGTGTAAAAGACCCCGCCACCCCCGGACAAGTGGCAGTCGTCATGCGGGGGAGGCAGGGAGTGGGTAAATCTTTCTTTGTTAAACACTTTGGGAAGCTATTTGGTCGTCATTATCTTCAGGTGAGTGACCCCAAACATTTGGTTGGCAGTTTTAATGCTCATTTACGAGACTGCGTAGTGTTGTTTGGTGATGAAGCTTTCTATGCTGGGGACAAAAAGCATGAGAGCGTCTTGAAAAGTCTGGTGACTGAAGAATTGCTAGCCATTGAAGCCAAGGGCATTGATGTTGTTGCCGCCCCAAACTATGTTCACCTATTTCTAGCTTCAAACGCTGAGTGGGTCATCCCGGCGGGAATGGATGAAAGACGGTACTTTGTTTTGGATGTGGGTGATGGTGTAATGCAAGACAGCATCTACTTTGGGCAACTAGCCAAAGATTTAAAAAACGGGGGATATGAAAACCTGTTATGGTATCTACTGAACTATGATTTAACTGATTTCGATATACGAGCAGTGCCCAAAACAGGAGCATTGCAGGAACAAAAAATGCTTAACATGACTCATGAAAGTTCCTGGTGGTACCATAAGTTGTGCGAAGGTCGTATGTTGGTTGATCACGACAAATGGGAGGTGGAGGTCCAGAAAGAAGAAATCTGGGAGGACTATATTGTGTGGGCACGCAATGCCGGGATTTATAAACGGCTCACAAAGATGACTTTGGGTAAATATTTGAAGAGGGTGGGTGATGTAGGAACCATCCAGAAAGCTGCCCAAGTGAAGGTGTTTGATAAGGAAGGCTGGGAAAAATGGGAGGATCGCAGACCCTATTTTTACGTGATGCCTGAATTGAAGGAGTGTAGAGAGATGTGGGAAACAACAACTGGAATGAAGGGGGATTGGTGATGAGGTTTGCTCAACCACGGTTTGTGGATGTTCCTGTGGGGCAAATTAGGAAGGTCAGAACCAAGCGGGGGCTTTACACAGAAATCACTTTGAGGGGAGGGGTGGTGGTAGGTTCTGAAGAAACATTGGATAAAGTGGTGTATGGTATCAATGAAGAAAGATCGAAAGAAAAGAAGGACGGAAACATGAGTAGCGAATACATGGTAATCTATAGGGACAGTAACAAGGAACCTCAAATCAGAGTTTTTGATGATGTGGAGGCACTGAGCAGTATGCTGGAGTATCTCAACAGTCACCGACATATTGTGAATGAGGTTCGAGTGTTTGAGGGCAAAGAGATAGCCATCACCACCGCAGATACTCGTACGACTTATACCTGGGACAGTAAACTAGGGACTATTGTTAAAGTGCCCGAACGTACAGGAAATTAATTATGTCAAAACGTAAACCAATACTATGTCTGGACTTTGATGGGGTGATTCATAGCTACACTAGTGGGTGGAGTGGAGCTGCAATCATATCTGATCCCCCGGTAAGAGGTGCTTTGGATTTTCTGGTTGTGGCTCATAAACACTTTAATGTTCAAATATACTCCTCAAGGTCAAGCCAACCAGGGGGTATTGAGGCAATGCAGGAATGGTTGCAGTATTGTCTTGAAGAACACGCCCCCGAAATCAACGTGATCGAATTAGTCTATAAGCACATTAAATGGCCTATTTCCAAACCCCCGGCGATGGTAACGATTGATGACCGGGCGTTGACTTTTAACGGTACATGGCCCCCTATCAGCGATCTTCTCAACTTTAAACCCTGGAATAAGTAACATGGACATATTTAAATCAAACACCAAACGCACAGCCCTATTTATTGATGGGGCTAACCTCCACGCCAGTCTTAAAGCCCTTGGCGGGGAAATGGATTATGCCGGATTGATCGAGTGGTTTCAACACAACACCAATTTTATTCGGGCCTTGTACTATACTGCGGTCACTGAAGGTGACGATTATTCTTCTTTACGTCCGTTGTTGGATTGGTTACAGTATAACGGTTTTCAAATGGTCACCAAGCCTGTAAAAGAGTTTGAGAACGGGGCAGGAGAGATCACACGAAAAGGTAATATGGATGTTGAATTGGTTCTGGGGGCAATGAACCTGGCCCCCCACATTGATGTGGCGGTTATCTTCAGCGGGGATGGAGATTTCAAAGCATTGGTGGAAGAACTGCAAAGAAAGGGGAAAATAGTGGTGGTGGTTTCCACTATGGTTACTACGGCAGACGAATTAAGAAGACAATGTGATGTGTTTTTGGAGTTGAAGGAGTTCACTAACTTAGTAAGGAGGTCCAGAGAATGACGAATACTGTACTTGCTGTGGGGGGTCTTTTTATAGTCTTTTTGGTGTTCGATTTGATTATGGACGCTAGTGTATGGGTTGGAAAACGTATAAGGAAACACTGGAATGGTTAAGTGGTTGCATCGTTTAGGAGTGGCAATTATTATGTTGGCACCAATCATGGTATTCGCCACGTGGTATGCTGTGTTTATGTCCTTTACACTGGGTTTAGGTATCTGGATCCACACCGATACTTTTTTAAGACGTAAATAACGCTTATATCTAAGAGGCGGGCCACCAATACAAAGGAAAGAATATGACCCGTCAACACTGGGGCGATTTTATCGCCTTGACTTTGATAGTAGTAAGCTCCCTATGGCTTGCTAATCTGGTGGTGTAGAGTAAAACAGAAGCCGGGGCACCAGTCCCGGCTTCTGGCTATCGCAGTTTTACTTTCTGGGGGTATAGGGTATATGAGAATAAATGGGGAGTTGGTACAGATGAGAATTGACTTAAGTAAATTGATTGATCAGGTGATTGGGGGTTTGCCTGGGCTCCCCTTGTTTCTGCTACACTTAGTAATAGCTGTGATGGTTATACGGCTGATTTTGGAAATCATCCAAGATTGGAAATCCCCTAATCTGCTTGAACCCACCCGATGGTGGGCCGTAGCAGGTATGGTGTATGTTTTAAGTTTCAGGTGATGAATGTTTGATCGTGAAATTGAGCTTGAAGAGGGCCAACCCCCTCCCGATGGGTATGTGACTGTTGTAGGTCATACGGTTCCTGCCGGCGCATCTGGGAGGAAATTCACTAAGCAACGTCAAGATGAGTTTGTGCGTACTGTAGCCCGGTACGGCAACGAAACCACAGCTGCTGTATTGTGTGGTGTTAGTATGTGGATGATAAAGAATACCCGAAAAATCAACGGGGAATTTGATGAAGCCTGTGTGATGGCTGTTCAAATATTCACGGACACTGTGTTGGAACAAGAATTGTTTCGCCGGGCACTACAGGGGGTGGATGAAGACATCTTCTTTGGTGGTAAGAAAGTAGGTACCAAAACCACCTACAGCGATACTCTTTTGCTGGCTGCTTTGAAGAAACATGACCCTGCCTACCGTACTGATGGTAACGCTACCCAGGTTAACGTCAATACAGGGGTGTTGGTTGTTCCTTCTGGTGAAGGCTCCATGGAAGAATGGATTGAGGATAACGGGGCAGACGTTGACTGATTGCTGGGCACCCAACTACCCTTGCCCAGCAGTACCCGAACAGTCCCTGGGGAATGTACGCCGCCCCAGGGACTGTTTTTATGTGTGATGGAGGTGGGAACGATGTACAAGTTTTTGGTTGGGGTAATGATCGGGATGACCTTGATTGTAGCAGCCCAAAGGATTGGGGATAGGGACGGGGATGCTAGAATCATAGCCGCCTTTGAACGGCAATGTGAAAAGGCCCACCCCCGCAAAGGAGGTGATATAGCTTATTCCTGTCGGTTTGAGAGAAAACTCAAATAGTTACCAGTTCAATATTTCCTGGGCATTTACATAGACATCCTTATCCACTTGGATATTGTTGATGAAGTAATAATTGGGATGTTTCGCCTCAATTTGGTTGTCCTTATAGCGGAACACCACCCCCTTACCCAAGAGTTGTACGATAGTCTGTCTAAGGTCATCAGGGAGGCCAGACGGGTGCTTGGTCAACTCTAGGACCCATTCGTGATAGTTTTCATCATCTAGCATGGGATATTTGTGTTTCACCATCCCCCAAGTTCGTTCCAGGTGTCCAAGGGTCACCCATTGGTGACTATCCCTGAGCATATCGTTGATGATGTGGGGGTTCATTTGGTTGAGTTGCATCTGGTTTTCCTTTCTGGGGATTATAGAAAAACCCCCTCCAGCGTTCTACTGGTGAAGGGGGAGTTGAGTTTTTGTGGTGTTGTGTTATCTTCTACACTCTATGGGCAAGGCTAGTTCTTCACATACATTTTCGATCCATTCTCGATGTGAAGCAAAATGTTTGTGATATTCGGTGATGGGTTTAGAGGGGTCAACATCTTGGTTCTCGTCAACGGACCCGTCATCGTTGAAACGAATAGCACAGCAAACTAAACCATCAAATACAAAGGTGAAAGTGGTGGTATCGACCTGCTTCACCAGGTACTGAAATTGATGTGATTTAGGACACCCGACACGGTGGTCAAGCTCCAATAAGTATCGGTTGAATCGCTCTAGGTTCATATTTTCTCTCCTATTAGTTTCTGGTGACCTCGTTGTGAGGCTCCTGGGTCCTATAGCGCCACTTGGAAAGGTTCCAAGGGCGCTATAGGAGTTGCATCTGGTTTTCCTTTCTGGGGATTAGGCCCAAAGGGTGTCTATCGCAAATGTAAACTGGGTCTCACATCGCTTGAGGGCAATTTCCCTTGAGGCTGGGGTCACAGCGATTTGGGCACACAACCACCAAAAGAGGGCGTCATCAGCATATTCGTTACTTTCCTTGAACTTCCTCCAGTTCGGTTCGGTATGGCGTCTTACAATCATGATTTTTCTCCTTTCTCAGTAAACAAAGCTTCAAGGCCCTGAAGCAATTCTTCGTCAATATCCCAACGGCTGCTGTATTTGTCTATATTGACGATTTTTTCCTTGATCTTTAGGTATCGAGTTTGGCGGTCACTTTTAGCAGCTGTATCACTGATCTCTTTATCTATTTCCTCACCCCAAAGATAGAAACCCGATGAATGATACTCATCCTTGGTCTGTCTGGCTGCGATCCGGTTGGAATAATTATAGGGCGCATATTGCTTCTTAGGGTCGCTTTCCAAGATGATTTTACCCGTCTTGTAGATTTTGGCAATCCGGTCTTCAGTGAATTCACCTGGACGCCGAGGGTAGTTACGTGATGAACTGAACCGGGCAACCCGATCCCCTACTTCAAACTTGTCTTTCATAGTCTCTCTCCTTAATGAAGGACGCGAAATTGCGGCCTTTCTACTACCTCAACCTCCCTACGCAAAAGCGGGGGAGGTGTGTTGCATCTGTTTTTGAGGGTGGGGGATTAATTCATTCTGATAGCAGCCATACGGTATCGTTCACCACGTGTACCTCCCGTAGCACCCCAATTTTCTGTGGTGATTTTGCCCCCATAGAGGTTGAATCCCCGCCTTGCCGCACGGGTACAAATCTTGCGAGCCTTTACCAGGGAGAGGTTTTTGATCACCACCTCTGGTCCAATAGAACCCGACCCGCTATCAAAATCCATAACGTGAACTTCGTATCTACTCATAGTTTCTCTCCTTGTGTAGAAAGCGTGATTGCCTTCTTATTCCTCTATAGTACGGCAAAAGGATTAACATCAGGTAAATGAAAATAACTTTTATTATTTAATTTCAGTAACTTAGTTTTAATGGTTTTTAGGTAATATAGAGGAATAAGGCCGGGGATTGTCCCTGGGCTATCTAAGGAGAGAAATTATGGATGAATTAGAACTGGACGAAAAAGACCTGTTAGAAGAGCTAGATTTTCTGATTGAATACGCAGAAAAAGAACACCAGGACTTTATCGAGAAACTTCAACAAAACGACCCTGCTCATGCATTAGGTTGGGCTGATAACAGTCTGAAGAACGCTGCCACCCTCGAAATCCTTAACAGGTATAGAGGTTGGGTCCAAAAAGGAGGTACTGTATGGACAGTCAAACTGATCCGTGAGATTGCCCAAGAGGAAGTAAGACCCTGTGATGTAGTCGGCAGATCGACTTCTCAAATTTCTAATCTCATGGGGCAGATTATGTTTCAGAAGTGGTACGACATCGCTCACCCCTCAAGGGGAATTGGGGGGAGTGACCTGAAGTTTTGGGGCAAGGCTGTTTCCGAAGCGAAAAAGAAAGAGGGGAAACCAGCTCGTTGACTCAAATTGGTAAATAGAAGAAAGGCTGGGGGATGAATTTCCCCCAGCCTTTTTCGTGTGGTCAATAAAAATAAGGGGAAGGGGGACACACCCCCTTCCCCTTTTGTCTTATGAGTTTATGTCTAGCTTGGGGTTCATGGGGCAGTAACAACCAACAATCTCACCTTTCTCGTTGACCCAGGCTGTGGTGATCTCGCTGCCGTTGGATCCACCCCTAAAATGTTGGTATCGGTAGTGAAGAGGAATTGCCCAGACCTTACCGTGTTTGGGGTCCTCAACTAGGTCTATGTGGGTGTTGATGACTCTAAGCTCTTCAAACATTCGAGGCACCTGGCGGTCAGCAAGGTCCTCAGACGTGATTTCTAAGGTGGGTTTACCATTTCGAGTGGTAGTCTGTTCAAGCTTGAGCACTAGGGTCATCCCTGTGGCCTCTCTAAGCAGGGTGGTGAGGTTAATCAATGCGGCTTGGGTGTTAAAGTTCTTCATGTCTCTCTCCTTTGGTTTGTGGATGCCTCGTTAGGAGGTTCCTGGGTCCTATAGCTCCCGATGACTTCGTCAAAGGGAGCTATACCAGTTGCATCTGGTATTAAGGGTAGGGGATTATTAGGTGAAGACATACTTCACCACAGCGTGGAGGGCGATTGCCGTGGGGATGTCGGGGTCAATGTAGCCCAAATCAATAGGTTGGATGGTAATTAGTTGACCCCCTATACCTGGGTGGTGGGCTGCACCTTCTTCGTCAAACCAAGCGATTGAAGCGTATTCCTCATCAGCTAATTTGGTTTGAAATTCCTCGTTGTTTGCCTGGGTTTCTGTGAGGTAACGAAGCTTGGTGCCTTCGATAGGGTCCGTGATGGCCGGCATGACGAAATATCTGGTCATAGTTTCTCTCCTGATTGAAGGCCGCGAAATTGCGGCCTTTCTACTGCCTCAACCTCCCCTTGGCGAGTGGCCGGGAAGGTTGAGTTGCATCTGGTTTTGGGGGTGGGGGATTATTTGATCATGTCCTCAAAGCTGTAGGTGCCTTGCATGGTTGAGTTGAGAAATTTGGTCAGGTTGTTTAATTCTGCTTGATGTTGTAGTCCTTCGATTGTGAAGGAGAGTGATTTAGCCCTGGCTGTGTATTTCAATAGGAGCTTAACAACCAAATCCTTAACGACATTGGAATCAATGAAGGTTACGTTGTGACGCTCGTTCCCTACCTTCTTGACCCTCATATAAGTTTTGGTTGATACTTGGACCTCTTTATAGAGTTCTTCAGCGATGGATGCTGCTGCGCTGGCCTCTATTATGTCCGTCATGTTCTTACTGTGGTTGAAACTAGCGTGCTTCATGCTGTGGACTGATCCCGTATTCTGGCAACTCATCTTGCTGCGGATTTCAACCAGGTAGTTCATCACCTGGGATACTGGAAGTGCTCTGTTCATAGTTCTCTCTCCTATTCGTTTGTGGTGACCTCGTTGTGAGGTTCCTGGGTCCTATAGCTCCCGATGACTTCGTCAAAGGGAGCTATACCAGTCTATATCCACTTTGGGGTGGCGGTTAAGCAGATTTGTGATACACCGTTTTCTCTGACCGTGTGTCGCTCGTATGAGATTGTGTAGTCTCCTGTGTTGATTGCGGCCTGGAACTCGTGTTCTGGGCTCTGTTGGATTTCGAGATTTTCGTCAAGAATAAAGAACCGTACTGGCGTTTTGGTGAATGTGTGGATTTGATGGTCGTTCATAGCTGTTTCTCCAATTTTTCGATCTGTTCAATGTGGTACCAAACCGCGCTATATTGTCCGGCTCTTCTGGCCTCGATAACCGCGATTTGGTGCATGTGGATGGCTTTTTGTGTGAAGCTCAAGTCTCTCTCCTTGGTTTGGGTCGGGGAAGTCCCGCCCTATAATAAGAGAATACGGGAAAAGAGTTAAAACTGGGTTAAAGAGGGAGGGATTTATTATTTAGTTTCAGTAACTTAGGGTTAATGGTTTTTAGGTACTATAAAGAGTAGAAAGGGAGGCGGGTTTTGTCTCTCTAATAAGGAGAGACAAAATGCCCAATAAGACACTTATCGTTTTGGATGAGGACCGAATAATCCAGGTTCAGCAGGTATCGGAAAAGACATTGCCTTTGGTTAGAGCTCAGATGCTGGCGGCAGGGTATAGGGTAGAAGTGATAGGAAATAATCTGGACCAGTGTTTTACTGCTCTTTAATAATTGGAAATAGGAGGAAAAAGCCGGGGAAACCCGGCTTTTTTGTGTGTTTTCGACTGATTTAACGATTTCTTAAGGGGGTATCAGGTTGCCAGAAGTGAGGATTTTGCCGATTTTGCGATTTTAGAACGAAGGGGGGTTAAAGGGGGGTTAAAGGGGGTACGATTTCTCTGAAGAAAGAAAAGCGCGTATTTGTGGGGGTTGGAAAAGCTGGAGTTACTTAAGCAACTTGGGCAGTTACTTAAGCAAATGGGATCAAGGGTGTACGTCCTATTGTCTAGGGAGTGGGGGTTCCGGCATTTACTTAAGCAACTTGGGTAAATGAAAAATTCAGGGAGAATAGAGAGTAGAGGGGGTACGGTTAGGGCGGTTTTTGTATATATTTATATATAATTAATTAAGTTAAGGGATTAAGAGAATATATAAATGTGGCCCCAACGGGGGTGTATATGTTTGGGTGAAAAGCCAATCAACGAAAGTAAAGATATTGGAGTTTGGTGCCAATTTGCCCAAGTTTTCCTGGTGAATTGTGTGGAAAATAGCCAGATTTTACGTGAACGGCCCACTCACCCTCCCTCTGTGAAAAATCTTGACGCTAGCCCACTTTTCCCCCTTCCCTACCCACCAAACCAACCATGACCGACCCAATACCCAGCCAAGATTTTAGACCCACGTTAAAAACACGTTAAGAATTTCGCAGCTGTTTTTCGGGGGGTTGACTTTTTGAGAAGCCAACGCCTGTGGCCTCTCCCGTATTTCGACTTTTATCGAATTACCCTGAATTTTCGCAAAAAAAGACCTTTTTCAGCTCGGAAAAACTGAAAAAGGTCAAGTTTAGAGGGTTTCTAAAGTAGATTTTACGAGGCGGGGAAAACCTGGATAGCGCGGAAATCTACGTTTTTCGCCAATCCGGCAAGGACCATATCGCTTTTACCGTCCCAGATTTTAGCGGGGGAATATTTACGAGCCGAAAAGGTAGTAGTGAAGGAACCGTCAGAACTTACCCGACTAACGGTGGATTTACAGGTAATTCCCGTATCGCGGTTAACGAGGGTGACGGGGGTTCCAATAGTAAAAGTCATAATTCTCTCCTTAGAAGTCCAAGCGCGGGGGCCTGGGGGTAACGAGCGCCGGGTGATTCCGAACTCTCTATAATCTAAGAATAGAGTATATTCCTTAATATCAGCTTAATGTAACGAATGAATTTCGTTTTATTTTAGGGGGGTTAGATAGCCCAGAACAAACCCTAACCCCTGGTTAATAGGGGGGATTTATTTCCTGTTTGGTTCAATTGTTAAGGTATGGTTAATATAGGGCGGGTTTCCCCCCGCCTTAACCTCCTGGTAATAACCCCTAACGCTCCCTAACCCAGGTTAAGGGTTTACTACCTATGGGGGTCTATTCGAGATTTCCTTAAGGTCTTGTTAAGACTTACCTTTTGGGATTTCGGAACGAGGGGAAATTTGGTGGCGAGGGGGGTTGAATTGCTATTAGCTGGGGTCTAAGGGCGTATAAGCTGGGGTATATAGGAATGGAGTTAGGGTTGATTGGTGCTAGGTTCGCTGGTCTATGGTGGCGAGGGGTGGGGTATAGGGCCGATTAGACCATGGTGGGTGGGACCCCCTAGTGGTCTATGGTGGGGTCGGGATGGTCCACGAACTCGCAACAACCAAATACCTACCAAAACTGAAAAATTCACCAAACACCATTTTCAAACACCAAACTTCCCTGGCAATTCACCCCTTCTCCCTGTAGTCCCCCATCACACCAACCTACCTCCCACAATCTCCAGGATTTCCCCCACCAGATAATCTTTTTTCCACATAAGATGTTCCAACTCACTCGCATCCAACCTCTCCCTTTGGGCAAGAAGTGTATCAACCCTCTTCATTTCACATTCGAGGTCCACCACCTGGCGATACTCCCGATACGAGAATTGACGACCTCCCCTAAAACCCCTCCAAATATAACCCCCGAAATAACCAAAGCAAAATACTAGCCACCACTCCATAACTCACCACCCTTTCATGGAATACCCAATTATCACACCAAAGAAAAATGCTACAACAACCCACAAAACACACCACATAGGATTTATCCCCCAATTAATTTCACACCAGTTACACCACTCGTTAAACCACCAGTCTCTTTCCCAGATTTACCAACACCAGAACTGAGTTGGGCATTTTCTCCAGCTTCGTAACCAGCCACCCCGGCTTGAAGGTCACCTTTCTCCAGACTCACAGGACTGGATTTAATGTCTAAACCAAACTCCTTCAATTTTCTCTCCATGACGGCCTGATGACAGACCACCAGGTCACGTCCACTCCCCTCCCCCGGTTGGGGGATCATGTCCTGAAGCTTGAGATGAAGGCTGGCGACCATACCATTAACAAATGAGGTCTTCAGTCGGGGAGCATGCGCGCCCCTAGATCGCATAACCATGTATTGGTCGGTTTTCTTCCACCCCAGATAAGCTCCCTCAACGAGGTTGCGAACCATCATCAACATGTAATGGGAAATTTCAACTTCATGTTTTCGCCCAAAGAAGAATACTTCACCACCACATCGGTACATAGTTGTTCCACAAACCTGACCAATCACTCCTCCCAGAAGGTATGAGCGGTGATAAGCACGTCTTGCCTTACCACTGGTCCATTCTACTCCTGCCTGACCCCACTCTTCATCGACCTCGTTGACATCAGTCACAGAAATGCCGTATTCATCCATCAATTGTCTAGCCTTGGCCATGGCGGCAACAGCTTCAGCTTCTGAAGTGTTGTTCCCAGCCAGGTCCATGAGGTTCTTGATTCTTCTTACCAGTTTCTTTTGCGCATTATTTGTCATAGTTCTCTCCTTTTCCAACTACCCTAACCTTGAAACCTTAATAACCAGTTAATATTTGCAACCACCCCCATTATAGTCCATTTTCATGAACAACTTAGCTGAACAATTGGTGTGGCGCAACACAGATGTGGGCCTCAGGCCTTTCATGAAGGTCCAAACCAAGCCGATAACCTATAAACCTGTGGCTTGGGCACCCCAACCTGGTAGTCAGGTGAAATTCCTTTCTTGTCCAGCCACCGAAGTGCTGTATGAGGGCACACGGGGACCGGGAAAGACTGACTGTCTCCTTGTAGACTATTTGGCAGACGTGGGCAAGGGCTGGGGAGCTGAGTGGCGAGGTATTCTATTCAGAAAATCTTACCCAGACCTGGAAGATGTCATTGCGAAATCCCATAAGTTGATACCCCAGTTCAACCCTGGCGCGAAATTCAATACACAAAAGAGTTTCTGGACTTTTCCTGATGGGGAGACACTACGGTTTAGACAGTTCCAGCGTCCTAATGACTATTGGAAGTATCATGGTCATGCTTATCCGTGGATAGCCTGGGAGGAAATTACCACGTGGGAGAACGATCAGTGTTTGAAGTCCATGATGTCGTGCCTACGTTCTACAGTGAAAGGCATCCCCCTGAAAATTCGTGCCACAGCCAATCCCTATGGTATTGGGCATAACTGGGTCAAGGCGAGATACAAGTTGCCGTGCAAGCCGGGAAAGATGATCACCACGGTTATTACCAACAGCAAATTGGAGGATGGAACCCCTGAACCAACCAGACTTGCGATCCATGGGACAATCCATGAAAATAAAGTCTTGCTTTCTGCTGACCCTGAATATATTAATCGAGTGGCTGCTGCTGCCCGTAACCCGGCTGAACGCCGGGCATGGGTTTACGGGGACTGGGACATTGTTGCTGGAGGGATGTTTGATGATATATGGTATGAGGCGAAAGACAAAGTGGTCATCAAACCTTTCAAGATACCTCCTTCATGGCGCATTGATCGCTCCTTTGACTGGGGTTCATCACGGCCTTTCTCTGTGGGGTGGTGGGCTGAAAGTGATGGTACCGATGTCCAGTTGGCTGATGGCTCTTACATGAGTACGGTAGCAGGAGATTTATTTAGACTGGCTGAGTGGTATGGTTGGAACGGAACTCCCAACGAAGGGTTGAGGATGACAGCAGACCAGATCACCCAGGGAATAATCGAGCGGGAATTGGAGTGGGGACTTCACCACAGGACGGAAATTGGGATTGCTGATGGTTCAATCTTTGATGAGCAAAACGATAATTGTGTGGCCACGGATATGGAAGCTGAGGTGAGGATTGACGGCAAGCTCTATCCAGGCATCCAGTGGGAGGCAGCAGATAAGTCTTCAGGGAGCCGGAAACAGGGTTGGCAGAGGATGCGTAAAATGATGAAGGATGCAATGTCCCCTGAGTATGGTCCCAGGGAAAACCCAGGGTTGTTCGTATTCGATAATTGTGAGCAGTTCTTGCGCACCATCCCCTCCCTTCCCCGGTCAGATAAAGATTTGGATGATGTTGACTCAAAGGCTGAAGACCATATTGGTGATGAAAGTCGATACAGGGTGCGTCAGGAAGTAAGAACCATGTCAACAGGTAGGGCAGAAGGAATTTAGACAAGATGACTACATCCAATAAGCATCACCCCCTCTTCACCAAGTATCATGGACTGTGGGTACAGTTGGAGGATGCGTTTGAGGGGGAGATCATTGTCAAGGATAAGGGGGAGGAATATTTAAAACCCACCGCCGGGATGGTGTATGATGGTATGGGGGCGGGCCAACCGGGGGTGGTGGACTATACCCGCTATAAGGACCGGGCTGTATATCCTGACGATGTACGTCAGGCTGTTGAAACCATGAATGGGTTGCTCCACCGGGAACCTGCGGTGATTGAACTCCCTTCCAAGCTGGAACCCTTGCGCAAAAAAGCCACCAACAAGGGTGAAACACTTCTATCATTACTTAGCCGGATCAATCAACATCAGTTGACCACAGGACGCCTGGGACTTATGATGGATGTTGCCTCTGGGCAAGGTCCCGGTGCCCTGCCCTATATATCTCTGTACAGTTCCAAATCTATTGTTAATTGGGTTTCCAAATCCGATGAAAAAGGTATCAGCCATCTTCAGGCTGTACTTCTGGATGAATCGGGAAAACAGCCTACAGAACATTTCGAGTGGGTGGACAAAAACCAGTTCCGAATAGTCAGGTTTGACAAAGAAATCCCCACCCAGGGGGTGTCCGATAGTGTAGATTTAAAGGGGGTCACGTATTCCCCCTACAACATTGCAGGAAAATCCCCTGCTGAACTACCTTTTGTTATTATCAATTCTGTAGATTTGGTACCTGATCCCCAAAGACCTCCCCTGACGGGTTTGAGCAATCTCTGTCTTGCAATCTATCGTCAGGAGGCTGATTTCAGACAGGCTCTTTATCTTCAGTCTCAAGACACCTTGGTTGTTATTGGTGCCAAATCAGAAGTAAGCAAAGCCGGGGTGGGGAAAAAGAGCCGGGTGGGAGCTGGGGCCAGGTTGAATCTCCCTATTGGCGCAGACGCCAAATATGTTGGTGTGGGGTCATCGGGATTGCAGTTCCAACAAGATGCTCTGGTAAATGATAAGCAAAAAGCAGCAGATATGGGGGCCAAGCTCCTAGATTTTAGCGCGTCATCAAGTCGGGCCTCTGGGGAGGCTCTGAAAATCAGAATGGCCTCTAGAACAGCCAATCTGGTGACTATCGCTCGCGCCGGGGGTCAGGGTCTTGAAGAGGCTTTGAAGATCGCAGCCAGGTGGGTGGGAGCTGACCCTGACGAGGTATCGGTACAGCCTAACCTGGACTTCATCAACGATGAACTGCTAGCCCAGGAGATATTAGGTTATGCTCAAGCGAAACTCACTGGGGCACCTATCTCGTTGAAGACTATCCACAACCAGATGCGCAAACATGACATCACAGAATTCACGATGGAGCAAGAGTTGGAGTTGATCGCCAATGAGGGACCAATCGCCGGATTGTTGAACTTTGGAGGTGACCCCGATAAGAAACCTGAAGAGAAATCAGAAGAAACTGAAAAGTAGTTCTTAGGAAAATATTTATAGTTTTAAAGAAACATTAGGAAAGTTGCAAGTTTCCCCAACAGTACAATAGTAGTGGGGGCGAAATGTTAAAAGTTTCCTTATTATTTCCTTATTATTTCTTAACCCCAGAGGGGAAACTTGAACCACATGAAAAGTTTCCCCAAGAAACTGACCTCACCCCGGCTTGCTAACAGAGCCGGGGTGGGTCGTTTTCAGACACAAAAACACCCCCAACACCGAATTGTGCTGGGGGTGCTCCTGTAACCAGGAAGTGGGAGAGAGTCACCCCCGGTTTAGCTCTGTGACAGGACATTGAGCAATGTCCTGAGCAAGTTTGTGGTAAAGACGTACAATGTTGGCATCCCACATTACGGTAAGGAAATGAGCGGTCACTTCAGCAGCTTTTTCAGGATTGGCTTTCACCCACTCTACCAGGTCAGCTTCAGCTTTGTAGTATTCAATATTGTTCGTCATCGTTTCTCTCCTAATAGGCATGTTGTAGGCGGTCAGCTTTGAGCCACTTGCTTGCGGTCCCCGGTGTGACTTGGGCTTTTTGAGCCAGTTCTTTATTCATAGGGCGATTGCCCTTGGCTGTTTCAACCCGGTACCATTCCAGGGCTTGCTTTTTGTCCATCACCGTCACCACTTCTAGGGGAGTGGATTCAACCTTGAGCATCATGGACGCTAACCACAGGAAGGCATAACCCCCCATGGGTAAGGTTAGAGGCATCAGCAGGGGGTGATAAAGTGACAATGCTGTTTCGTCCACAGGAAGGATCGCAGCCAGCCTTCTGCCACCACTGTGTACTTCAATCGGTGCGGAGGCATTTTCAATTTTTTCCTCAGCCACGTCCTTATCTGTTTGGGCAGCTCCCATCTCATCCTTGGCTGTCCAGTACTTTGGGCACTGGGTCCGGTTCTCTTTTCCGTTACGATCACAAACCTTGACGTATTCCTTGGCAGCAACTGCTCTGTACTTAGATAGTTTCGCCTCAGCCCGTTTGAGTTTTGATTGGGCATTGGATAGTCCTTTATTCTCGTTTTGGATGGTGGTGATTTTCGCATCAGCTGAACTTCCTGATCTTTCCACAGAAGCCAGAAACGAAAATGTTCCGGCCATCATCCATACAATCAACAGAGGGAGGATGTGAGACCGTTTCCCAGCCTGGTTTCCCCATTCAATAGCTGGTAAGGCAATGTTGGCAATGATCGCCATCACAATTACACCAACCACCAAACTGTTGATTTCGTTTTCCAGCCCATATTGATACTCGATATTCATCCAGGTATCGTTAAGAGCGCAAATCAGTCCTACAGTGAAGAGGATTATTCCAAGAAATTTAATCATGTCGCCTCACTTTCTTTTCAACATCGTCAGCTTTTTTATCCAGCATTTCCTTAATCCGGTTGGCTTCTTCAAGCCCAGTACAGGTCAGACCTGTTCCGTCAGGGAACACCAGATTTTTCTTTTTCAAAGAGGGAAGGCAGTCAACATTATGGCCTTCACCGATTGAAATCAGGTTCTTTTTCTCTTTAAGTGTGAGTTTCATTTTCTCTCTCTCCTATTAAGTTTCAATGATTACCATATTACTGACAAAGGGTTAAAGAATGATTAACGGAAAAATAATTTACCATAATCAGAATTTTTTCTTTACTTACACTGAACCTGGTACTATAAAGAAGCTGTGATTGACGATTGTTAGAAACAAGGATAGACTAAAATGGAACTGTATAAAGATTCAGACTTCACCAGTATTTCAACCAAAACCATTCTGGATACCTATAACGAGGTAACTGGTAAAAAGATTAAGAAATTTGCCACCAGAACAAAAGGGATCGAAAGATTGCGCGAAGTGTTACCGGATTCACCCCCCAAGGGTCGTAAGGGTCGTAAGGTGGTGCCCTTCAATTACCCGTTTGCTCTGGATCGCTATAAAGCACCACGTGAAGTATCGTTTCGTGGCCGGGTGGTTGCGATGTTGACCAAGCGTCCGGGGAAACCTTTGGATGATGTGGTGGCTCTTCATAAAGAAGTCCATACAGAAAAGGGTAAAACCTTGTGGGAAGAGGATCACTATAAATCAGAAGCCCGTGCCCTTATCCAGTTTCTTCATTATGACCACGGTTACGGGGTCAAAGAAGATACCAAGGGCAACATTCGTGTGTTTGTGGACAAAGAACAGATTGCTGCAGAAAAAGGCTGATAATGCCTACCTCAAATGAAATCCTAATAGATTTGATGTTGCGTCATCAAATCTATCTTAGGAGATACGAGAAACATGTACAAAATCGTGTTCTGACGCTCCTTCAGGACACGGAAACTGATCTGCGACAAATCATCGCAGATCAGTTTGTTTTGGGGAGTAACATTTCCACCACTCGATACCATGCGATGGAACAGGCCATCAGCAAAATTCGGAAATCCACGTTGGAGGGAGTTTTCCACCTCATTGAAGATGAGGCTCAAAAGTTGGTTGATCTTGAAGCCCAACATACAGCCCGGTCTATCGAGAAATCCCTGCCTGTAATATTTGAAACTCTGTTACCAACACCCCAAGCTATATCCTCAATAGTTACCACCACCCCCCTTCAGGGTCAGGTTATGTCTGTGTGGGCAAACAAATTGGTGTCCGATGATATCATTCGCATTACCTCCCAGTTACGAATAGCCATGATGGAAGGTCAGACAGCTCGTGAGGCCTCAGAACGAATAGTGGGGACAGCCCAGTTGAAGGGCACCAACGGCCAAACGATAATTACAGCACGTCATGCTGATACAATAGCTCGAACCGGACTACAAACATTTGCTAACCGAATACGTGAAGACATATTTCTGGAGAATCAGGAAGTCATCAGCAATGAACGGTATACCGCCACCCTGGATAGACGTACCACCCTGTTATGCGCTGGGTTGGATGGGAATTTATATAAAACGGGGCAGGGACCCAAACCTCCCCTTCATTGGAGTTGTAGATCAATCAGAATTGCTTTAATGAACGATAGGGTCCTGGGTCATAGACCTTTTAATGCTTCAACCAAGAGACAACTGGTAAAAGAATATAATCAGAAAAACGGTTTCCCTGCTGACCAGGAAATAGGGTATGGTCATAAAGGTAAGTTTGATCAGTTTGCTTCCAAAAGAAAACGTGAAATGATTGGTCGGGTTCCGGCTAAGATGACGTATGAGGAGTGGATGAGAAAACAACCCAAATGGTTCCAACAGGATGTATTGGGGAAAGAGCGTATGACCCTATTTAGATCAGGGAAAATACGAATGGAACAGTTTGTTGATCACAATGGTAAAGAACTTACTATCAAACAACTCTATGCCATTGTAAATAGGACTTGATAAACCGATGAAAATGAGGTAAAGAGAAATCATGAAGTTAAAACTGAAATATGATGACCGTGACGACATTCCAAACGGGTATGTAGAACTGTACACTGAAAAAGATGGTGTGTGGAACTTCAGTGGTGTGGAGGGTATGAAGACCCAAGCAGACATTGATCGCCTTCGCGAAGGAAATAAGCGTGAACGGGATGAGCATAAAGAAACCAAGCAGAAACTGAAACAGTTTGACGGTATTGACCCAGACAAGGTTCACGATGAACTTGAAGAGCTTGAAGAGCTTCGTTTGTCCAATGGGGATAAAGACGATAAAGACGTTGATGAACTGGTTGAACAGAAGATCAAACGCCGCCTTGCTCCTATCGAACGTGAGCGGGATAAGTTGAAAGAAGAATTAGACACAGAACGAGTTACCACTGGTGAATTACGTGGTGAAATTACTTCCACACAAATTCATGATGTTGTTCGGGCTGCTGCTCTTGAAGCTAAGGTTCAGACTACCGCCATTGAAGATATTCTGGCTGCTGGTGACAAGGTCTTTGAATTCACAGAAGACCGAGAAGTGTTGACCAAGGATGGATCAATGACTGCTGGCGACTGGTTAGAACAAACCATGAAACAGGAAAGACCTCATTGGTGGCCTATGTCTGAAGGCGGGGGATCGCAAGGCTCAGATGGAAATTCCTATCCTGACAACCCTTGGTCAAAAGAGAATTGGAATATGACTGCTCAAGCCGGGGTTATTACAGCCCACGGTAAAACAAAAGCGGATCAGATGGCAAAAGCCGCCGGGTCAGAAGTGGGTGCTACAGCCCCCCCGGCTTAAATCAACCAGGGTGTGTGGCCCTTTATTCGTAACCGGGATGTGTGTGGCATCTCACTCTTAAGATTTGGAGAAATGTGAGATGCCCACTACACAAGTGGCTGATGTTGTTGTACCTGAGATTTATGATCCCTATGTCAGCAATAAAACGACCGAAAAACATCGCCTGATTGATTCCGGTATGATCGTCAGAGATGCTGCCATGGATGATAAGTTGGAGGGAGGCGGCTTGACGTTCAATGCCCCCAGCTTCAACGATTTATCTAACGATGAAGAGAACATCCAGTCAGATGATCCTGACCAAACACCAGAACACAAAAAGCGGACTTCTGCCACAGAAATTTCGGTGCGCCTTCAGCGTCACCAGTCCTGGGCTGAAATGAAGCTAGCTGGTGCTCTGGCGGGGAAAAACCCCCTTGAAAATGTTGGGGATTTGGTTGCTTCCTATTGGAAACGCCGTTCGCAATTTGCTGCCATGGCTTGTATTGTCGGGGTGTTCAAGGACAATGACCTGGCTCCAGATTTGGATGGTACTCATATCCAGAAGGATATGACCGTTGATGTGTCTGGTGGTGCCTACAGTGCGGGGGTCACTGATTTTTCCAGTTCTGCTTATATCGACACCACAGTTACCATGGGTGACAGTAAAGATATGTTGGGCACTATCTTTGTCCACTCTATCGTTGAAGCCCGAATGCGGAAAAACAACCTTATTAAAGACGTGGTGGTAGACACAGAAGGTAAACAGACAATCTCTATTTACCAAAATTCTGTGGTGGTGATTGACGATTCACTACCTAATCCAGCAGGGGCAGGTCCTCTTCAAACACCAGCTGGTGTTTTCCACACTTATGTGTTTGGTAATGCTTGCATGCGTTGGGGTATCACCCCGGACGCTAAACCTAGTGAAACCGACTGGGACCCTAATGCCGGTAACGGTGGTGGTCAAACTATGCTCCACAGTCGTGTTGTTTGGTCTTTTCACCCTTCTGGGTATGCCTATATTGGACCCACAGACGTAGTGGGTGGTCCCAGTAATGCAAACTTGGCCGCTGGAACTTCTTGGAAACGAGTATTTCCAGAACGTAAACAGATCAAGATGGCCCGATTGATCACTAGAGAGTACTGATGACAAACCCTGTATTTGAAGCTCTTAAAAAGCTTGATCCTGCCAACGATGAACAATGGACATCTGACGGTATGCCCAGGATTGAGGCTGTTGAAAAAATTTACGGGGAACCTGTTTCCCGTAAACAAATCAATGACGCCGCCCCTGATTTTAATCGGGAGTTGGCTGTGGCCGCACCACCCCCGGAACAACCGGACAAGGAAGGTCCTGTTGATGAAGATGACTTCGATAAAGAGTACCTTCAGTTGGTGGGGGAAATTGAGGAAGTTGACCGCCAGGTTGATAAACTTGAAAAACAAAGACTGAATCTGAGAAGACGGTTGGCCAAATCAGAAGCCCGAAGGGCTGAATTGTTTCCCCCAGCCACCCAGGCAAATATGGTTCAGGCTTTTCAAGCGTCACAACAGAAACAACGTCAGGAAAGCTTCGATGAAGCAGCCCGTGTACGTCAACTGGTGGGGAATAAAGCAAAGGTGGTTGGGGGCAACCCCGCTGATGAAGGCACATGATAGTTGAAGACGGCACCGGGTTGACCGGGGCCCAATCATATATCAGTATTGAATTTGCTGACATTTACCACACCTTGAGGGCTAATTCTGTTTGGGTAAACCTAACAGATGAGGCCCTCAAGGTGGCTGCTTTGGTTAAAGCAACTGATTACGTGGACAGGAGGTGGAGAGATCAGTTCATAGGGGACCCCTTAACCACCACCCAAGCATTAGCCTTTCCTCGCACAGAATTAGGCTTGCCGGTAGCATTTAAAAATGCTATTGCTGAATATGCTTTACGGGAAGTTGAATCACCACTGGTGCCTGATCCTGATATGGGGGAGGGGGCTATCATAAAACGCCGGGAAAAAGTAGGTCCCATTGAAGAAGAAATTGAATATGGGCGAAACGGTATCAACAGTTCTCCCTTCAAGTCTTACCCTCAAGCAGATATGTTACTAACCCCCTACATACAGGAAACAATTGGGGTGTATCGGTAATGGTTGATTATGTAAGAGCAGCCACCACAGCTCACACCCAAATCAACAAAAATGGTCGGGAAATTACTGTAATTAAACCTGCTGATAGAAGAAAAGAATGGGAACCCTGGGCGGGGGATGATGAGTCAGAGTCAGATGAGTATGCTACCAAAATCACCGTAAAAGGGGTGTTCGCAGATAGTCGTACTTTGGGGGAACAATATAATTTAACAGATTTACCAGACGGTCAAAAAATGTGCCTTGTTTCTGCTTTATCAGTAGGGGATAATAAGCTTGAGGAATTTTCAGGAGTACAGGACGGGGATACAAGGTGGGCAATTAAGGGGGTCAAAGTATTAGAGCCGGGGACTGTTAGAATTATGTACATATTGGGGTTGACTTTATGAATGGAGACATGCGTAAGGAAATTTTACACCATATACACCATGCTTGGAGAAACGACCCAACCACCCTGGCTTGTGAAATGCTGTTTGAAACCACCACAGAAGTATCGAAACCAAACAAAGTTGATGAGGTATCAAAGCTTGTCCCTTGGGCGAGATTAACACTCAGACATACAACTAATAATCAATATACACTAGGCTCGCAAAACGGTAAAAGAAAATACATTCAAAAAGGCTATGTAATAGTGCAGCTATTTGGTCCGAAAAAGAGTGGTGTTCAGGTCAATGATTTTATGGTCAACGTATTGGTTGGGGCCACCAGGGGTAAAAGTACTGATAATGTAACTTTCACCAAAACAGAAGCAAGAGAAATTGGAACTGACGGTTCATGGTATCAGACCAATGTGACAATTCAATTTGAATATTGTGGAGTAGAATAAAATGGGTTGTTCAGGAACCTCAATTGACAGTAATATCGTTGGACTTCGTGTAGCACGGGAAACTTCACCAGGAGTGTTACCTGACACTCCTGAATGGATGCCGCTTGACCCCAATTCCTATGGTGACTTTGGGGCAGAGTATAAATCAATTTCTCGTACCCCAATCAATGCGGGACGACAACGCCGCAAAGGGGGTATCGTTGATAAGGATATCAGTGCCGGGTTTGAAACGGACTTTGTTGAGACTTCCCTTTACCCCCTCATAGAGGGTTTCATGTACTCCAATTGGTATGAAAAAATAAAAGCTGAACCAACTACTGTCTCCATTGAATCCTATTCCACCAACGTGACAGGGTTTGAGGTGGGTGATTTAATTAAAGCATCGGGATTTTTCAACGACGCCAACAACGGGGTTAAGCTCGTTTCTGCTGTAGCAGCAGGGTCCGTTTCGGTTCCTGGATTGGCGGTGGAAACTTCCCCACCAACCGGGGCCCAAATACAAAAAGTGGGAGTACGCGCTGAAGCGGGGGATATTGAAATCAGCGTGGCATCAGGGATTGCAACTATTGAATCCACTTCGTTTGATTTCACCACTTTGGGAATCATCCCAGGTGAGTGGGTTTTCCTTGGAGGGGACCAAACACCGAATAAATTTACCAGTGAGGTCAATAACGGTTTTGCTCGTGTAAAGTCGGTGGTTGCTAATTCCATTGTTCTTGATCGTCAACCTAACGTCATGGTTGATGATACCGGGGCGGGTAAATCCATTGAGATTTTTGTTGGAAGTGTGATCAAGAACGAGAAAGACCGACTTTTACAGAAGTGTCATTCTTACCAGTTTGAGCGTCCTTTTGGTGACGCTGGGTTTGAATACACTGATGGTTGTATCCCCAACAAACTTGAATTAAAAGTCACCAAATCGGAAAAATTGACGATCAACATGGATTTTGTTGGTCGTAACCACTCAGACCAGGTAGCTGAAAAATCAGGTACCAGACCTGATCCGGTTCAAGAGGATATGTTCAATGCCTCTAATGACTTTTCCCGTATTCGCCTTCAGGATGAAGAGACCCAAAGCACTATGGCCTCTTATATATCAGATTACACACTGACCATTGACAACGGGTTGACGCCCCTGAAGGCGATTTCCACCTTGGGTAATTTTGATGTGGCCCTGGGTGATTTTGCAGTGAGCGGAACTATTGAAGCCTATTTCGCAACATTTGGTGCAGTCCATGCTATTCGAGACAATGATGATGTCTCGTTGGATTTTGCTATTGTGAAGAAGAACGGGGGATGGTTGTTTGATATTCCCCTCGTTTCTTTGGGTAACGGCAAACCAAAAATTGAAAAGGATCAACCAGTGATGTTGCCTTTATCAGGGGATGCTTCAGAGCACACCACTCTAGGGTACACACTGTTGATTCAGAGGTTTTTTCACTTACCAACATCAGCATCAAGTTAATTTAACAGGAGAATCAAAATGGGTATCTTTGATCAATATAGAGTGGACCATGATGCGGAAAAAGAGGGGGTCAAACTGAACTTTGGTGAGTTTTGGTTGACTGTTCTTAGGGCAGGGGGTTCAAATAACCGTTACAAACAATCTTTGACCCGGCGTACACGTCCCTACCAATCAGCTATTCAAAGCGGGACCATCCCTTACGAGGTGGAACAAAAGATCATGGCTGAAGCCGTTGCTGAAGCTGTGGTGATTGGGTGGGGATCGAATAAATTCGGTGAGGGTCAAATGCCTGACCCAGATGATGAGACATCACCTCTGAGTTTTAATGAAGAAAACGTGGTGAAGTTTTTGACTGCCATTGATATTCTCGTTGAAGTTATGCAATATGCTTCAGCCAGGGAATCATTCCAAACGGTGGGGGATGACGTAAAAAACTGATTGAGGTGATCGAGTATCACCGGGAAAAGTTTGAATTTGAAGAAACAATAGTATCAGCAGCCATAAAGAGGGGCCAACCTATTCCTGATGGGATAACTAACGCCCCTCAATTGGCAGAGTTTCTTGAAATCTATTTGGTGGCTTATTATGAATTGGAAACTTGCAGACCTGTGGGGATGGAAGTGGGAATGATTCCATGGACAGCCATCAACGAATATGCTCTAAGACACTGCATTGAGGGATTTGAATTTGACTATTTTGTGAAGGTCATCAGGGGTGTGGACAATGGACTTAGAAGACTTCAGCAGGGAGATTAATGTCTTAGTTGACGAAATAGAAACCAACGTCAATACCTTGATGAAACAAATCGCTACTGGAATTGACCAGACAGTTGTTATGGCCACCCCCGTAGATACAGGACGTGCTAGAGCTAACTGGACAGTCACCCTCAACACTCGTACAAAAACCTCTCATGAACGTACTGATTTTGAACAGGTTTTGGTTGAATCCAAAGCTGTTATAGATCAATACGGTTCCCACACTAACGCTATCTACATTACCAACAATCTTGCTTATATAGGGAAATTGAACGAAGGGTCATCAGCCCAAGCACCAGCGGGGTTTGTGGAAATCGCTCTTCATGAAGCGATTGATGCGATTGATGGAGCACATATAGTCTGATGGCCACACGCGAAATCAATGTAAGAGTTAGGCAGACCGGGGCTGGTAAGGTACGTAAAGACGTAACCAACATTGGTCGGGCTGCATCTCAGGCTCGTACTCACGTATTGTCTCTTAGATCAGCCCTATCTGCTATTTCCCTTGGGCAAGCCGTATTTCAAAGCATCAATGTGTTGCGTAACTTTGGGCAAGAAATGTCCACTGTTAAAGCCATAACTAATTCAACCGGAAGTGTTTTTCAATCACTACGGGAGGAAGCGCGGCGATTAGGGGCCACCACTCGGTTCACAGCTACTAATGCTGCTGAAGGTATGAGTTTTTTGGGACGGGCAGGTTTTAATACCCAACAAATCCTTAAATCAACATCATCCACCCTGACTCTTGCTCAAGCCGGGGCACTGGGTCTGGGGCGGGCTGCAGACATTGTTTCCAACGTGATGATTACGTTTGGGGCTTCTGCCTCCCAAACTTCAGATTATGTCGATGTGATGGCTTTTACAGCCAATAATGCCAACACCAATGTTGATCAATTAGGTCAGGCAATGAAGTTTGCAGCACCTGTGTCTCATGCACTGGGATTGAGTGTGAGGGAAACTTCAGCAGCCATCGGGGTTCTCTCTGATGCCGGTCTTCAGGCTGACATGGCTGGTACTGGTTTGAGACAGTTTTTCTTGAAGCTGTTGAACCCCACTAACAACACCACAAGAGTATTGAAAAAGTTAGGGTTAACTCTTGGTGATGTAGATGTATCCACTAGAGGTTTGTTGCCTGTACTCCAAACCTTAGCTGATAAAAATATATCGGTGGCTGATACCTTCAAGCTGTTTGAAGCTCGTGGTGGTAACGCAGCTCTGGTTTTGATTGACGCAATCCCCAAAATGAGGAGATTGGGTGAAGCAATGAATTCTGTTGGGGGTTATGCCAACAGAGTTGCTCGTGAAATGAACGATAATCTTAACGGGGCAATACTGTCTGTTCAATCTCGTGCCCAGGAATTGGTGTTGTCCCTAGGGGATTTAGGGTTGGAACGTGGTTTGACCGATATGATGTGGGGTTTGGCTGATGTATTGGCCACAGTAGCAGCTAATGCTGAATCCCTGCTGCCCGTTATTTATTCCCTTGCAGCTTTGTTGGCTGGTACTCTCGTTAGAGCTGCTTACAGAGCAGGATTAGCTTTGGCAGCTTTGGCTCTTTCCAACCCCTTCACAGCTTTATTGGTCGCCATCCCGGCTGTGGTGGCTGCTGTTCACGGGTTTGGTGAAAGTGTGGTGTTGTCCACCAACCAAGGTACCACTCTTAGGGATGTCATGGATGAAGCTTGGGTTGCTATTAAGGACGGGGCGAGAGGGGCGGGGGATGCAATTGATGAACACATCAACGGTGCCCTGAGAGAGGGGGATGGCTTAGGAGCCATGCTAGGTTCGTTTTGGGTAGCCCTTAAACGTGATTTGAGTAATAACGGAAGTATCTTTGCTGAATTGCTCAAACGGGCCAATGAACGTAACAGATTGAAGAAGGAAGGCAATGACATCGTTGCTGCTTTGACTCGTGGGTTGGAAATAGGGGATGAACCTTTTGAGGACCCCAATAAATTGAGTCTTCAAAGAGCACCTAAGACAGCTGATTTTGATGTAGATGCCCTGATAAAAAAGTATCAGGAAAGGATTGATCTATTTGACATAGACCCCACTGAACGTCAAGCAGCTTTAGAGTTCTGGAGACTGGAGAATAAATTACTGGAACAAGGCATAGAGCTGTCTGATGAAAAAGCTGCTGTTCTAGAGGAAGCATTGAAAGGTGCTGTGGCAGATTTAGAGGTTCTTACAGCCAAGGATAAAATCTTGGAGAAACTTAGAGGGGCTGACAATAGAAGATTGGTTGACCAGCAAGCTCTTAATCAGCTATTGGATGAGGGTCAGGTTTCTCTCAAAGAGTACAATCAAGAATTACTTAATCTACAGAAAGTGGGTTTAGGACAGGGGAATTTATTTGATGGTTTGAAATTAGGACTTATTGAACTGAATCAGATGACCCAGAATTTTGGACAGGAAGTATCTAATTGGTTGACTTCGTCGTTCGGTAAAATCAGTGATGCCATGGCCTCCATGGTTGAAGAAGGTAAGATCAGCTTACAAGGTCTTAAGCAGGTTCTTGCTTCTGTGTTAGCAGATTTGGCGAAAGTGCTGATGAGGCGGGCACTCCTTCAGGCTGTTAGCTTCATCCCGTTTGCACAGGGGGGTGTCATCGGTCCCTCTGGGCCTCTCACCGCTTATGCTTCAGGGGGTGTTGTTGATACCCCAACATTCTTTGGGCATGGCGGTGGGTTGGGCCTTATGGGTGAAGCAGGACCTGAAGCAATACTACCCCTTACTCGCGGTAAGAACGGAAAACTAGGGGTACAAGCAGCAGGAGGGGGTAACAGTAAACAAACAAATATAAGTGTGACGTACAATAACCATTTTGAGGGTGGTGGTTCTGGTAATATAGAGGAAGTCGTACAACAAGCTTTGGTTGAGAATAACAAAAAAGTTTATGACCTAGTAAAGGAAGCTGAAAGGCGCAGAGGATGACGATTCAGCTTTTTAACTGGCCCAATGAATTATTGCGACCCAAAGACCCAGATTGGCAATACAACCCCCGGTTGCGGTCAGGGGGAGTGGCGACCAACGGTTACGAACAAACGGTAAGTTCTGGAGCAGGGAGATGGGAAGCTTCGTTGAACTTTGAACTTGGGGGTCAAGGTTCAAACACTATTCCAGCCTGGAGATCAGTCATTAACCGTTTGAAGGATCACTCATCATTTGCTCTTATGGAGATGTTTGATCTTTACCACCACAGTCATAGGTATTTATTTGATTCCACCCAGGAATTTTCCACCTTTGGTGATGGAGGTATTTTTGATGATGGTTCTGTTTTTTCTATGTTCCCAGAAGTCCAAGTGGCCCTGGCTGCTGAACAACATGACCGTTTAGTGGCCCTTGATTTATCGTCAGTAGTTAGACCTATTCAACCGGGGGGTTATATTTCTATCAACAATTGGGGTCATACCATAGTGGGGGTTTCCTCAAACGTGATTGATATTAGACCTGGTTTAAGAGAAGCAGCACAACCAGGGGATGTTATAAGTTTTTACCCCCAAGTAATAGTCAAGATAGAACCAAAAATTACAGGCACCATACAGCAAGGCCGGGGCGGCACACAGGTAATTAAGGTTCACGAAGTGTTGGACAGGAGAGAATTGACATGAACTTTTTTTCCAACATAGAGATAGATGGGATACTGCAAGCAGAAACAATTCAGTTTGCTGGGTTGATCTATGCTGATTTTCTTTCTCAACCTATGAGGGTTTGGGATGGAGCGGGTACTTTGATGACTGAAGACAATCACCAATGGCTTGGCTTGGGTACCTTCCTCCAAGTAAGTGATCTGAGTAGGTCAATGGATGGTGCTGCTGATCAATCAGAATTTTCCTTGAGTGGTGTTGATACTCAAATTGTTCAGTTGGCCAAAAATGCTGCTGCTGAAATCTCAAATCGCAGTATTAAGGTTTATGGTCAAGTATTGGATGAAGAAAAACCTGTTGGCAACTATTTTCAGTTGTGGGCCGGCACTATGGACCAAGTTCGATTTCGAGGGCAAGGAGCCCAGAAGAGAACGGTGTCAATAACTGCTGAGGGATTGTTTGTCAGAAGACGTAGACCAGTTCGTGCTAGATTTTCTGATCGTGATCAACAAGCTCGTTACCCAGGGGATAGGGGTTTGGAGTTGGTAGCTTCACTTGCCAACAAGGAGGTTACATGGCCGAATTATTAAAACAGTTTTTAAAAGACACAATCACCAAGGAATTTGAGTGGGGACAGTGTGATTGTGGGTTGTGGGTATGTGACTGGATTGAACTTAATACGGGTGAAGACCCCGGCAAGGACCTTCGAGGCACCTACACTACCGAACTGGGTTGTGGGAAATTATTAGTGAAAAGTAAGGGGGTGGAGGGTTTATTAGCTGATCGAATACCACCCCTAGCTGATCGAGTGTATGGGCGAAACGCTCTGGGAGATATAGCTGTAATAGATATGCCTAATGTAGGAGCAGCGTTGACTCTGCGGACCCCGATTGGGTGGGCGGTTAAAAACATGGGGAATGGCTACACAGTGTATGGTCCTATAAACATACGATTTGCGTGGAGGTTGAAATGCCTCCAGCAGTAGCGGCAGTAGCGGCAGTTGTTGCCTCAATCGGGTTTAGTGCGGCCACAGCAGCAGTGATTGGTTCCATAGTAGTGTATGGGGCCTTATCTCTGGGTTCAATGTACCTATCTTCGCTCTTAACTCCTGATGTAGATACTGGTGGTACATCTCAAGACCCGGCTGATGGGCAACAGTTGTCTCGTCAATCCAACCCAGAACGTAGGCAAGTGTATGGTAGGGCGAAAGTAGGGGGGGACTTATTCTTTTTCGATAGTACAGAAGGTAAATTCTACATAGGTATTATGCATTGTACTGGACCTATTGATGGGTTTGAGGAATATTGGCTGGGGGACCAATTGGTTGAGTTGGATGCTGAAGGGTACGTTACTCACGATAAGTATCAACACGAGGGGGTCAGTAAGGTCCGGGTGGTGAGCTATCTAGGTCATGAAGATCAGGCTGCTTGTGATGTACTGATTGGTGCCTGGCCTGGTGTTTGGACCAGCAGCCATCAATTAAAAGGCATAGCTTATTCAGTTATGGTGATTGAAGAAGTTCCCTCAGAAATCTTCTCAACCATGTTCAATAACGGGGTTCCAACCCTTCGTGTTGTTTTAAGAGGTTCTTTAGTACTGGACCCCCGTAATACTAACCCAAGACACTGGAGTGATAATTCAGTGTTGGTGATGATGGACTATCTAACCTCTGACGAGGGTATGAAATTTGACCTCGACACTCTCGATCTTACTTCCTGGGCAGCAGCCGCAGATGTCTGTGATGAGTGGGTCACTTTAAAAAATGGTTTAAGTGAAAAACGCTATAGAGCTTGGGGACGGCATGGAAAATATTCAGAAGACCCTAAAGATGTATTGGACAAAATGAAAGTTACTTGTGGGGCTGATTTATTTGAAACTCCTGAAGGTAAATTAGCTATAAAAGTTGGTAAGTTTTACCAGCCAGAAGTTACTATTAATGATGAACAAGGTCATATACTATCCTACAATGTCAATCAAAATACTGGTGTTTTGAGTCTTTTCAACTATTTGAAAATTCAGTATTTATCTCCAGATCATGATTACCAATTGGTTGATGGGGAAGCTTGGAGAAATGAGGACAACATAATAGCTCGTGGGGGTGAGATACTGGAGGAATCAGTAACATTTGGTTATGTTCCCAGTCATTCACAAGCACGTAGATTAGCAAAGATCGCAACCCTAAAGGCCAATCCAGATTGGAGTGGGTCATTGATCACTAATCTTTACGGTCTAAAATTGGTTGGGGAATCAATGATGGATTTGAACCTATCCGAATTGGATATAGCAAGTTCATTTGGGGTAGGTAGTTTGAGAATTTTTGGGGGCACTTCTGTTGAAGTGAATTTTGCTATGTTGACGAGTGAGATTGACGATTGGAACCCTGCCACAGAAGAGGGGGACCCCCCGGCTATTGTAGGGGACATCCAGGACGTGAGTTTGACTTATCCCTCTACTTTCACCGTCACTAAGGAAACTCGTGACGTAGGGACTGTTACGGGGGACATCCTACAATTTACCTGGGCCGATGAATTTCGTGCTAGTTACTCTTTCCAAATTCGATATCAACAAGTGGGTTCTGATGTTTGGCAATATGCTTCATCATCATCAGGAGAAACCACCACATATAGTGAGTTAATCGAAACCGGGCCGGATTATGTATGTCAGATAAGGACGGTCACAGGGGGTGGTGCTGTATCTGATTGGTCGCCAGAGGTAACTACACTATGACCACAGCAGCAGTACTTTTTCGTCAATATGTAGTTGATGGGGTCCCTAGTAGTGGGGTCCACAACCCTCCCAAATCTGATGTACGCCAATGGGGTATTGATTTAGAGAATAATTCAGCCCAGGCGGGGGTGAGTAACACCTTCACAGTTAGTCAGTATTTCAATGACTGGATCAGATTCAACGGTACATCATCAAAAGGATTATACTGGGAGTCCTACGGGGGTGGGTGGTATATGTCTGATACCACCTATATGAGAGCTTATGGGGATAAATGGGTTTACACAGCAGGACAAATTCGTGGTGATGCTGGTTGCTGGGACGGTGGTTCTAGTCGTTGTTATTCTCCCAACAACCCCCCTCCAGCAGCCGGGGGGGTGTTATCTCGTAATGTCTTTACGGCTTCTGGAACCTGGTTCAAACCTGCTGGGGCATCAGCAAATGCTGTTGCTGTGGTTGAGATGTGGGGTGGTGGTGGTGGTGGGCGTTATAATTCGGGTGGTGGTGGTGGTATGTATTC
>Ga0209633_10000299_pt1 | contig 58665 bp, 58 predicted proteins | sample Cruoilmetagenom1_FD_187290 | JGI IMG/M metagenome (GOLD analysis project Ga0209633, IMG submission 187290) | Oil polluted marine microbial communities from Coal Oil Point, Santa Barbara, California, USA - Sample 1 (SPAdes) (version 2) | ecosystem: Environmental > Aquatic > Marine > Oil seeps ... | reverse complement strand
TAATACTTTTGTTATCGCCGCTGTTAATGTTGTCTTACCATGGTCTACATGACCTACAGTTCCTATGTTTAAGTGCGGCTTTCCTCTCTTAAATTTTTCCTTAGACATTTCTAATATTCCTCCTTAAGCGTTTGAAAACTCAAGTTTGTTATTTTTAAATGAGCCCACGAGCGGACTTGAACCGCCGACCTCATCCTTACCAAGGATGTGCTCTACCAGCTGAGCTACATGGGCGATAAGGCCTTTGAGCGGGAGACGGGATTCGAACCCGCGACCCTCAGCTTGGAAGGCTGATGCTCTAGCCAACTGAGCTACTCCCGCTAATTGAGCTTTTAATAATCCATTTTGGCTATTGATTAATGCAAACAACTTTGTAACTCCTAAACCCTCTAATTTCATCCAAGATCTATGGGGAGGGCAGGATTCGAACCTACGTAGGCTTACACCGGCAGATTTACAGTCTGCTGCTTTTGACCACTCAGCCACCTCCCCCCTTAAAAAATAATTTAGAATTTTTTGTCTATACATGTTTTAAATGGAGCTGGCGAAGGGATTTGAACCCCCGACCTGCTGATTACAAATCAGCTGCTCTTCCACTGAGCTACGCCAGCTGTCCTTAGCCCAAGAAACAATATTTCTACAAAATTTTATAGGTTCTCCATAAAAATAAAATTAGGTAGAACTCGCCCGCGATTATAAAACCAGATACTTTAACACAGTTTCTTCACTATTGTCAACAATATCATATGAATATATGATATTTAATAGAATGTAGCCATGAATTCAGCTTCAGCGGCTTTCGATTCACCCACATATGCACTAGCTTTAAAAGTTACAATTTTAGATCTAAGTCTAACAATTTCAGCGTGAAGTTGAATCCGATCCTCTGGAACAACTATTCTTCTGAATTTTACTTTATCAAGACCCATTAAATAACATCCTTCTGCCTTATTGGCATTTTCATCTTTCTCCATGGAAGCCGCTATAAGGACAGCCGCGGCTTGGGTTAGAGCTTCGGTCAAGATAACTCCCGGAACCACTGGATGACCTGGAAAATGCCCTTTAAAAAATTCTTCACTGGCAGGAAAGGTTTTCACAGCTATAATGCTTTTGTATGGCTCAAATTCAAGCACTTCATCAACAAAAAGAAATGGCTCTCTATGAGGGATATAATTCTTTATTTCTTCTTTATTCATCAGAATATCTAAAACTCCTTAAAAAATACTTTTAATAAAAATTATTGAGCGTCGTAAGCCTGTATGACTTTGTCTGTAATGTCTGCTGCGGGGCTACCATAAACAAGAGCACTGCTCTCTAGAATCATAGTGTAACCTCCAGACTGTCCAATTGACTTAAGTATCCCTTCAATATCCTTCAAAATGCTTTGGGACAATTCATAATCCCTTTTCTTAAGCTCATACTGAAAGTCTTCTAATGACCTTGTAAAATCCTTCTTCATTCTATCTATTTGTTCGGCTTTTTGTTTTCTTGAAGCTTCGTTCATAACAGCAGCATTTTTGATGAAATCCTGCTCCATAGCTTCAAGGCTTCTTTTGTTATTTTCTAAGGTTTTACCCTTTGGGCCGAACTGAGATTCTACTGCAGCAAAAGCAGCCTTGCCTTTCTTTGAATCTGTAACTACACGCCTAAGATCGACGTACCCAACTTTAGCATCTTGGGCATAAGCCAAACTAGATAGCAACAACAACGAACTCAATACAACTAAACATAATCTCATTATTTTTACCTCCTTGAATTTTAAAATAAGGTTCCTACAGTAAATTGAATTTCATATGAATTTTCACCAGGCAATCTATCGCCTAGAGGAATACCAACTTCGAGCCTCAGAGGTCCCAGTGGCGATATCCACCTAAAACCTAATCCGACATCAGTTCTGAGGTCTGAAGGATTGATTGTCAAATCTTCACCGTCGTTAAACGTATTACCCATATCGAAAAAGACCACACCTCTTAAGCCCGCTGAGGGCATTAGTGGAAAAACGTAATCAGCAGAGAACAATAGCTCTTGTACACCACCGATAATTACGAAATTCCCGTCTTCCGTTGGCACACGGGGCCCAACTCGTCTGAAACCGTAACCTCTTAAAGAATTTGGACCTCCGAGAAAGAATCTTTCCCCAACAACTAGATCATTACCTGTATCACTAAAGTTGATTATCCCGTACCTTCCTCTTACAGTAAAGACTGTATTAAACCATAAAGAGAACCACTGACGAGATGATAAAACATATTTAATAAAATCAGTATTTCCACCGAAAGGTCCACCTGCAAACTGCAAGTTGGTCCGGGTTAAATTTCCCTTACTCGGGTCTAACAGATTATTCCTCGAATCCCATTTAAAACCAAAGCCTAGACTACTAATCGTTCTGTTCTCTGATGTAAGAATCAACCTAGCATTATCATTTATGTCGCTAATTTTAACATTTTCTATCCTGTATGTAATATTTGCGTCCAACCATCTCCAGATTCTTCTTCCTACAGTAACACTTCCACCTATTGAGCTTCGATCGAAATCTCTAAAAGCTCTATCTGTCCTAAATATTACTGCATCCATATTCCAATCGGTATCAAACAAGTTTGGGTCCGCATAATTTAAGAAGAACAACTGAGTTACACCACCGACTTGAGCATTAAGAGAAACAGTCTTTCCATAGCCAAAAAGATTTGATTCTTGAATCTGACCTGCAAAGATAAAGGTTTCAATGGAACTAAAACCTCCAGCCACGCTAAAGAATCCTGTGGATTTTTCCTCTACCCTAACTTCAAGATCCAACTTATCTTCTTGTCCTGGAACCCTCTGGGAAACTACTTCTACATTTTCTTCAAAGAAACCAAGCCTTCGTACCCTTGGCCTAATAGCCTGAACTTCACTTGCGTTATAGAGCTGCTGCTCCTGTATAGGAATCTCTCTTCTTATAACCTTATCTCTAGTTCTATGGTTGCCGACAATATTTATGTCCCTTATATATACCTCGGGGCCCTTTTCCAAATTAAATCGGATATCAACAGTTAGCGCCTCGCGATTCAAGGCAAAAGCCGGCTCTGCATTGGCAAAAGCAAATCCCTTGTTTCCATAAAAAGTTGTTAAACCTGCTATGTCACGGGCTAGGAGACTTCCTCTGAAGATTTCTCCGCTTTTTAGTGCCAAAAGCTCTTGCAGCTCTTCAACCGGCACAATTAGATCTCCTTGAAATGAAAGCTCGTTAACAGTGAATTGGTCTCCCTCGCTAATTTTAAAAGTAACGATAAAACCATCTTTTTCTTCACTAAACTCTACTTCCGGTTTTGCGACCTTTGCATCCAAAAATCCATTATCGATATAAGTAGTTCTGATTCTTTCAGAATCGTTATCTACTTCGCGAGAGTTATATAGCCCCTTTTTTGATATAAAAGAAAAGATGCCTTTGGTTTTCGAATATATTCCTTTTTTAACAACCTTTGTCTTTAACTTTTCATTACCTACAAAGATGACTTCTTTAATAAAAGCCTTTTTTCCTTCCTGTATTTCAAAGGTAACACTAACTGTACCATCACCCTCAGGCTCAATCTCATAATCTACAACAGTGCCTACTACTCCCTGTTCTGCATATAATTCTCCAATAGTTTCTTGGCTTTTTTTAACAGTATTTAGATCAATAATACTTCCTTCTCTTACAGTAATAACTTCGAGAATATCGTCACTTTTTATATCTTTGTTGCCTGTAATTCGGAGATCCGCTATGATAGGTTTTTCTTTAACCTTGTAAATGAGAATAATTCCATTTTCTGTTCGATCTATTTCGGCTGTTACATCTTCAAAAGATCCTAAAGCATATATCTTCTTAACATCTTCTCTGACGGTAGCAGTGGAAAGGCTGTTGCCTGCTTTAGAGGTTATATTAAGATCTATTAGCTCTGTCTCAATTCTCCTATTGCCCTCAACCTTAATTTGAAGAATAGTATCATTGGTAGAGCCTAAGTCCCCTTCTTCTTCGATCCCGGTATTGTCTTGGGAATCATTCGTAGGAGTTCCTTGAGCAACTTCCCATCTTAAAGCATCTTTGATCGTTATCTTCTCAACCCCTGTAGCTTGTACTAAAGCAGGATAGAGAGACATCGTAATCAATAATACTAATGCTATTAATGATAATGCGGTTTTAATAGTGCGTTTATTAATTTGCATCAATAATTTTTCCATCGGCAAGCCTGATTCTCCTGTTAAGACGGTTCGCTAGTTCCATATTGTGTGTAACTAAAATAGAAGTTATTCCATATTCACTGTTCAGCATCAAAATTAAATCAAGAATAGCTTCTCCTGTATGTAGATCCAAATTACCTGTTGGCTCATCAGCCAATAAAACTTTAGGTTTTAATACAACCGCTCTGGCTATTGCAACTCTTTGTTGCTCACCACCAGATAACTCACCTGGGCGATGCTCAAGCCTTTGACTTAAACCCACTTTACTAAGAATATCTTCTGCCATCATTCTAGCTTGTTCTGCATCTAAGCCTTTTATAAGGCAAGGCATCATAACATTCTCAAGGGCGCTAAACTCAGGAAGAAGATAATGGAATTGGAAGACAAAACCAATTTCACTGTTTCTAAAAGCTGCAATTTCTCTGTCATTTTGGTTAAAAACATCATGTTCACTATATGTAACTTCACCCTCAGATGGATGTTCAAGAGTACCTAATATATGCAAGAGTGTGCTTTTTCCGGAACCGGAAACTCCTACAACTGCAAGTGTCTCTCCATGTGGTATATTCAAATCGATTCCCTTCAAGGCCTCTACTCTACCACCCACGGTTTCAAACACTTTCCATAAACCCTTTACTTGGATCAACATAGGCTACTCATACCTCAGTGCCTCAATAGGATCTTTTCGAGACGCTTGAAACGATGGATACAATGTTGCAACAAAACATATCATTATGCTGAATACCGCAACAATTACAAAATAAAACGGTTCAATTTTAACTGGAAAGTCTGAAATAGGATAGACATTATTATCAAATGGAATTAGTGTTCGTATCGTATCGCTGGTTTTTAACATATAGCAAATGCCAAAACCAAGAGCAGTCCCAAGTAGTGTTCCAATAGTCCCTATTATCATTCCTTCAGTCACAAATATTTTCAGAATACCACTTTTAGTGGCTCCCATAGCACGCAAGATGCCGATATCTTTGCCTTTTTCCATAACCACCATAGTTAAGGTGCTTACTATGTTAAGAGCAGCCACGAGTATTATCAAACCCAGAATTATAGCCACGGCAATCCTTTCTAAACGGAGCGCCTTAAACAATCTGATATTTACTTCTTCCCAATTTCTTGTGTAATAAGGGAAGCCAAGAATGGAACTGAGCTCGGTTCCCATTTTTTTTGCATTATAAATATCCTCTACTTTTACCTCTATACCTGATACCTGACCTTCCATATCGAAGAAATCCATTGCATCAGGGAGATTTACGTATGATATAGAAGAATCATATTCTATCATGCCGTAATCAAATATTCCTATCACTTCATATTTTTTGACCTTAGCTGTTTGACCAAAAGGTCCAAGCTTACCAAAAGGTGATACTAGGCTGACCAAATCTCCCTCTATAACACCCAAATTTGCGGCAAGCTCTTTTCCTATTAAAACAGGCGGCTTTCCTGATTCCGTTTCTACATTTAATTGCAGCAAAACTTCTTTGCCAAGCTTACTAAGTTGCTCATCTGTTAATTTTTTCTCGTATTGTTTATTTCTTGAGGTCCCCTTACCGATAGCTTGCTCTAGGCTAGTTACTTTTCCAGCGGTGTTAGGGTCAACACCTCTTATCACAGAGCCTGAGACATTTCTATCGCTTGAAATCATTCCCTGACCATAGATAAAGGGACTGGCGCCAACAACTCCAGGAAAATCAAGAACGTCGTTTTTTATCTCTCCATAATCCTTCATCGGACCATCATAGCTTAATACAACTAGATGAGAGCTAACTCCTAATATCTTTTCTCTTAGCTCTTCCTCAAATCCCCCCATAACTGCCAGAACTACATTAAGAGCCATTACACCGATGATAACTCCTAATACGGATATAATTGCAATAATAGAAGTAAACTTCTGCTTTCTCCTGGAACTAAGGTATCTAAGTCCTATAAAATATTCGTATTTCATTAGGGTCTGAGGTGTGGAAAGAAAATAACTTCCCTTATTGAAGGAGAATTTGTAAATAGCATCACGAGACGGTCAATGCCTATGCCCTCACCTGCTGTAGGAGGCATACCATGTTCTAATGCAGTGACATAATCCTGATCCATTTCATGAGCTTCGTCATCGCCTTTTTTTTTCAACTCAATTTGCTTCTCAAATCTTTCTTTTTGATCCACGGGATCGTTCAATTCTGAAAAAGCATTAGCTATTTCACGTCCAAAGATGTAAAGCTCAAAGCGATCTGTTAACTCAGGATTCTCTTCATTCTTTCTAGCTAGCGGCGAAACGTCTAGCGGAAATCCATATACAAATGTCGGATTAATTAATCTTTCTTCAAAAATTGCTTCGAATATTTCTGTAATTGCCTTACCTCTGACACCCTTATGATCAATTCCCATGGAATCCGCTTTATCAAAAAGCAATTTGTCATCAGATAAGATTTCATCACCCAACTCTTGTTTAAGAGATTCTGATATCTCCATCCTTTTCCAAGGACGGGAGAGATCAAGTTCAACATCTCCGTATTCAAATTTGAGCGAGCCTTTAATTTCCATAGCTATATGGCAAACGAGCTCCTCTGTCATCTCCATTAAATCTTCATAGGTAGCATATGCTTGATAGAGTTCCATCATAGTAAATTCAGGATTGTGTTGAGTAGAAACTCCTTCATTCCTAAAAGTTCTTCCAATCTCAAACACCCTGTCTATACCACCAACTACTAGTCTTTTTAAATAGAGCTCGGGAGCAATTCTCAAAACTAGATCCAGATCTAAAGCATTATGATATGTTTGAAAAGGCTTTGCTGCCGCCCCTCCTGCAATTGGATGTAAGATTGGCGTCTCTACCTCTACAAAGTCTCTTTCTTCTAGGTATTTCCTGATCAGTTTTATTATTTTGCTTCTGGTTAGGAAAATTTCTTTTATCTCAGGATTTGAAACCAGGTCCAGATAGCGCTGGCGGTAACGGACTTCAACATCTTTTAAGCCATGAAATTTTTCAGGTAGTGGGTGAAGCGACTTGGTAAGAAATTTATATTCCGTAACGTTGAGTGTTAACTCCCCAGTTCTTGTTTTAAAAAGATTGCCCTTAATTCCGACAAAATCACCAAGATCAACAAACTTTTTAAATGCTTTATGTTCATCTTCGCCAACTACATCTTTTTTAATGTAGCCCTGTATCCGTCCCGATCTATCTGCGATATGAAAGAAGAGACTCTTTCCAAAGTCTCTTATTGCCATAACCCGGCCAGCTAATGAAAATTCCTCTGATTGTTCTTTGAGTTCATCTTCAGGAAGTTCTCCATATTGAGAGATAAGTTCTGAGGCCAGATGAGTTGGTTTGAAGTCATTGGCAAAAGGATTAATGCCCGAGTCTTTTAGCTGCTCGAGTTTTTCTTTTCTTTGTTCAAACTGTTCGTTTTCCATAGTTTAAGTAAAAGCCCTACATCAAATTATAATAAGTCTACAATGAACTGTTTTCGATTGAGATTTAGTTTAGGGGTTTGATGTATTTATGATTTTTTATTTTCGTCCACAATAATATACGTTGCTATAGCCTTCGCCACAAGTTTATTTTGATTGTATACATCTACCTCGCCCGGGACTATCCGTCCCTGCCTTAAAACTTTAGCCCGAGCCTCAACAATTCCCGAGGTTACAGGCTCTAAATAATTTATTTTCATCTCAATTGTAAAGAACTGTTTGCCTTTCTCGGTTATGCTTGCAATAGCGACCGCAACTGCAGAATCGGCCAGTGCAAAGACCCCGCTTCCGTGCATCATTCCATATGGGTTTGTCATTTTTTCTTCAAAAGGCATTGTGAGAGTCGCCTCACCATTACCCATTTCTACAACTTCTATACCCATCAAATCCCATACAGGAACTTCAGGGAAATTATGGTTGAGATTTTTTGTTTCAGACATAAAGTTTCTCCATAATTTTCAATCATAGAATACTTATAAAGATATCATGAACAGATTTAATTCTTCTTCACGATTTTATTATGAGGATCTGTTCCAAAAATAGAAAAGATTAAAAATCCTATTACTGATACTACACCCAGTATTTCAAACATCCTTGAAAAGCCCCATTCTTCCGCAACCACACCATAGATAAATACTCCTATCATACCGCCAAAAGTGAACGAAACGCTGCATATTGAAATAGCTTTTCCCCTGTCTATTTCTGATGTCAAATCTATAACTAGGGCATAGACCGCAGGGTAAAAAAGACCATGCCCAAGACCAAACAGGGCTCCGGATAGGAGCAGCTCTATCCAGTTATCCGCAAATCCAAGCATTATAATGCTTGCGGCATAAACAAAAAATGCTGGAATCGAAGATTTTTTCTTACCATACTTGTCTGGAATCCAACCACCAAAAACCCTTACAGCGATAACTGAGAATGTGTATGCAATAAAGAATATTTCATATTGCTCTACACTAATTCTACCGGCAAAAACAGGGACAAAAGTAATTACGGTTACAAAACCCATTCCCGCAACAAATAGAGCTGAAGCGGCTATCATAACCCCTTGCTTAAATAAAACAGAAAAGTAATTTCCCCCATGTCCTACATTTGCTGTTCTTAGAGGTTCTGTAATGAAAAGAGCTACAATAAATGCCATTAGTCCAAACACAGAATCGAATAGAAAGAACTCTCGAAACCCGAAATAATCAACAAAGACTTTTGCTACCGATGGAGCAAGAGCAAAATTTATAATGCTAAATATACCAAATAATCCAATTGCCTGGCTTCTTTTAGAAACCGAGGAGACATCAGCAATCAGAGTGCCCGCTGAAACAAAACAAAGTGACAATGCAGCCCCATGCAAGACTCTTAGCAAAGGGAACAAATAATTAAGCGTGTCCATATAGGCAAAAGGTAAAGTTGTAAGAGACATTACAATTCCGCCTGCCGCCAGAAACCATTTCTTGCCAAAGCGGTCTATAGCAATCCCAACAGAGGGAGTTGTAATTATTGTTGCCATAGCTGCCATGCCCATTATAAATCCGATTTGAGCTTCACTTCCCCCCAGATCCTCAATCCTTACCGGAAGTATTATGAAAGAATGGAAATTAAAGAAGAAAACAAACGAAGAAAGAGTTATCAGGATAAAGTCTCTATTAAAAAGTGGCCTTTCTTTATTGTCTGAATTAGTACTTGAAGTCGTTGAAGTCAGTATCGTTTCTCCTGTTATCTAGAGCTATTAACTTACATCACAAAATAAATAAGAAAAAATGCCCTTCGTCAGTATACTTCTAACTAAGTAGCAGGTTTGATAGAGAACTGATTTCCGGAGCAACAATGATCAGATACTCATTAATTATTATCTTATGCATTTTGTTAGGAATTTCCTCATACATAATTTATAAAGATCAATATGTTGTCATAAATATTGAAACCGGCTCACGAGACTCTAATAAAACATTAGTTAAAGGCGGAAAAACTAATTCCAACAATTACAATAATGATGAAGAATTAGTAGCCGCTTCCCCTAAAGTTACTCTGAGACCGAATATTATCGATGAAGTACAAGAGCTAGAAGAAGATTCAGATATTGAAATCCACCTTGACCCGACTGTAGGGGTTGATATCAATAGTGAGCAACATATTGCATCAAGTTATAGAATCATTGGTCCCAGGCAATTTGTTCTGCTGACAAAAAAAGATGAACCGATGGTTGAAATTGATCTGGACACTGGGAATGTCAAAATCAATCCGGAGTATGAGCTCGATGAAATCTCAAAAGAATTTTGGAATTCAATTGGAAAGAAATATCCGGAAGTATGCTTTGTTGAAACTAATTAGTTAGAATTTAACCAGAGTAAACAATTTCACCATTCACGATTGTGTAGTTCACTTTGCCCTTAAGTTTCCAGCCATCAAATGGGCTATTCTTGGACTTAGAATGAAACTCTTCCCGGTCAATTGTAATTTCCTGATCAGGATTGAAAATGACAACATCCGCATCATCACCAATCTTGAGTGTGCCCTTGCCCAAGTTCAGAACATCTGACGGGGAATTGGTCAGCTTGCTAATCATCTGATTTATAGTAAGCGCACCATCCTCTACAAGTTTTAGAGAAAGAGGCAAAGCTGTTTCAAGCCCAACTATACCGAACGGAGCCAGGTCAAATTCAACTTTTTTCTCATCCTCACTATGAGGTGCATGGTCTGTAGCAATTGCGTCAAGGGTGCCGTCCTTTAGTCCCTCAATCACAGCTTCTCTATCTTTTTTACCTCTAAGCGGCGGATTCATTTTAGCATTTGTGTCGTATCTGCCAACGGCTTCATCAGTCAAAGTAAAATGATGGGGCGTAACCTCTGCTGTAACCTTAACTCCTCTCTTCTTAGCAGCTCTGATAAGTCTTACTGAGCCTGCTGTTGAAACATGACAGATATGAAGATGGGAACCTGTAAGCTCAGCAACTGTAATATCACGAGAAACCATTACATCTTCTGAGGCGCAAGGAATCCCTGCAAGCCCAAGCTGAGTCGAAACTTCTCCTTCATTCATTACACCACTACCTGACAGATCTTTATCCTCAGCGTGGGATAAAACGGGTATATCGAAAGCTTGCACATATTCCATGGCGTGCCGCATAACTTTGGAATTCATCACCGGCATACCGTCATCTGAAACCCCTACACACCCTGCTTGATACATCTCGCCAATTTGGGCCAAGGTCTCTCCCAATTCACCTTTTGTAATTGCACCGATAGGAAAAACATTCACTATTCCCTCGGTGCGTGCTTTTAGAAGAATATATTCAGTTACTGAAGCGTTATCATTTACGGGGTTTGTATTTGGCATGCAGACTATAGAAGTAAATCCGCCTGCTGCAGCAGATTCGCATCCTGTGCGGATAGTTTCTTTATGCTCAAACCCAGGCTCTCTTAGGTGAACATGAATATCCACTAACCCTGGAGAGACAATATTGCCCTTTGCATCAATGACTTTTACATCCAGGTCATTCTCATATTTTTTTGTTGTTTTAGGATAGGATTTTATCTTGCCGTTCTCTATGAGGACATTCCCCTTACCGTCAATCCCTTGAGAAGGATCAATGATTCTTCCACCTTTTATAAGTATGCTCACTGGTTCCTCCCTGCAGATACTGCAAGATAAAACATGGCCATTCTTACAGCTATACCATTTGATACCTGATCCAGTATTACGGAGCTGGCATCATCTGCTATATCTGAAGATAGCTCAATCCCTCTGTTAATTGGTCCTGGATGCATAACAGTCACATCCTTATCGGCACCTTTTAATTTCTCACGTGTAAGCCCATAGAATCTTGAATACTCTCTTAATGAGGGAAAGTAAACTGATTCCTGACGCTCCATTTGAATGCGGAGCATGATTACAACATCAGCTCCTTCAATTGCTTCTTCTAAGTTATAATATGTCTTTGCTTTGGCTTTTTGAATGTATCTTGGTATCAGTGTTGGAGGGCCTACCACTCTTACTTCAGCCCCGAGCTTGATAAGTCCCCAAACATTAGATCTTGCGACTCTGCTATGTAGGATATCACCGACAATAACTACTTTGAGTCCTTTGATTTTTCCTTTAATTTCTCTAATTGTGAACAAATCGAGAAGCGCCTGGCTTGGGTGTTCATGTGATCCATCGCCGGCATTAATGATTGATGAATTAAGCTCCTTTGCTAATAGCCATGGAGCTCCGGAAAGCGGGTGTCTGATAACAATTACACTTGCACCCATTGCTTCAAGGTTTCTGGCTGTATCAAGAAGTGTTTCACCTTTTGTAACGCTGCTGTGTGATAGAGTGAAGTTTAGAACGTCCGCGCTTAGTCTTTTCTCGGCTATTTCAAAAGATGATCTTGTTCTTGTACTTGGCTCGTAAAAGAGGTTGCAAACAGTCACACCCCTAAGAGCCGGGACTTTTTTAACATCCCTTTCTGACACTTCTTTCATAGATTCTGCAGTATCGAGAATGAGAGTAATTTCTTGCGCCGTTAACTCCTCAAGCCCCAAAATATGTTTGTGCTTAAATGACATCTTATCCTTTTTTGACTATTACTTCGTCTTTACCATCAGTTTCTTTTAAATGAACCCTTACTTTTTCTGAACTTAGCGTGTTAACAACTATCCCTACATAATCAGGCTGAATAGGAAGTTCTCTGTGCCCTCGGTCCACCATCGTGACAAGCTGGATTGAAGAGGGTCTGCCGAAATCCATAATTTCCTCAAGCGCTGCTCTGGTTGTTCTGCCGGTATATATTACATCATCGACTAATATCACTTCTTTATCTTCAACTGAAAAAGGTATTTCCGTCCTTTCTACTTTTGGCCATTCTGTCTTGCGTCTGAGGTCATCTCTGTAAAGCGTTATATCAAGAGTTCCCATTGGCGGTTTGATTTTCTCAAGCTTATTAATTCTTTTTACAATTCTCTCTGCGATGTGAACTCCTCTGGTTCTTACACCTACCACTACGAGTTCCTTAGCACCTTTATTCTTTTCAAGTATTTCAGAAGTAATGCGCACGATTGTGCGGTCAATAGTCTCAGAATCCATCAGCACTTTTTTAGCCATAATTCATCCCTAAGAAATATTATTGCATATTATAACTTTATTAATCAATACCTGAAAGAATCCTATCCCATCTAACTTTATTTGCTATATCCGGATTTCCAAAATCCCAAGACCAATGAATTAGAAAAGCCTTTCCAGCTATATTCTCTATCGGGACAAATCCCCAGAATCTGCTATCTTGACTGTTATCTCTATTATCGCCCATCACAAACACATGCCCTTCGGGTACTTTGGTAACAGGGATATAACTTCCTCTGTTCGTATTCTCTTTGCCTTTCCTGAAAATGACCGTGTGTTCCTCACCAAATAAATCTTCTCTGTACTCATCAAACTGCTCACCGTTTCTCTCGTCAGAATAATTTCCTATATATTCAATTGGGACTTCCTCACCGTTTATTACTAAATTCCTGCCGTTTAAATCAATATCATCACCAGGCAATCCAATTACACGTTTTATGTAATAAAGGCCATTCTTCGAAGGATCCCTTTCGTTATTAGGGTATGTAAAGACTATAACATCGCCCCTTTTTATCTTTTCAAGTGGCAAAATTTCAATATCTGTAAATGGAATTTTAGTGCCATATACAAACTTGTTGACTAAAAGATGATCACCCACAAGGAGGTTCGGAATCATAGAGCCTGAAGGAATTTTAAAAGGCTGAAAAACAAATGTTCTGATTATAAGAGCAAGTATGATAGCAAAAGCTAGAGCTTCAATGTTCTGTCTTAACTTTGATTTTTTATACTTAGATAGATAATCCGAAGATGCTATTTCAAGGTCCTCTGTAGTCTTCAAAATATCCTGATAATTTTGAACCTCTAGAGCACGTTTTAGGTTACCGACCCTTTGCTCTACAACACTAATAGTATCAGGTGAGATTTTTGATCTATTTTTCTCTAGAACAAGTTCGGTTTCCTTAATAATTAGTTTAGCTTTTTTTGTAGCTTTGGATTCTTTTGAGAATATATTTAGCATAATTGGGATTGGAGTATATATGGCTTATTAAACTGTTTCAATATATTTACAAAGCGCTCATTAAATGATCAAATCAAAGTTTCATAGTCCAGCCAAATTCTAAAGGTAAGATATTGCTAAATTGCTTCTATTTCCTGCATTCTCTCTACGGACTTAACTCCCTTAACCTTTTTAATCGACTTTATTACATCTTCAAGCTGAGATAGGTCGGCAACCACCACATCAAAAGTACCTATAGCATCCTCTACGTCGATAGAATGTATTTCCGCTTTTGATATGTTAACTTCAGAAGTAGAAAAGGTATTTGTAATGCTTGAGAGAATTCCCGGCTTATCTGTACAAGTGACAAGAATTCTAGCTGGTCTTGATCCTTTAAACTTACTATCCCATTCAACATCAATTCTTCGGGCAAGATCAACTTCAAGGAGTTTAGGACAATCATGCCGATGAATGGTTATGCCCTTTCCACGTGTTATGTATCCGATAATATCCTCCCCAGGCAATGGAGAACAACAATTGGCGAACCTTATCATTACATCATCATAACCACGAATAAGAACCCCGCCGTCGCTTGAGCTTGTAATAGTCTTTATTATCTTTTCAATTCTTTCTTTATCAGATTCAGAGTCAATATTTTCAGAAGGCACCACTTTTTTGAGTAGATCATTTGCAGAGATCTTACCAAACCCAATAGCAAGATAAAGATCTTTTACATCTTTAATTTTTAATTCTGGTAAAACTTTTGAGATCTCCCCTTTTTTCAGGATGGCCTGAAAATCTAGTCCATGTTGCTTAAACTTTCTTTCGCAAATAGATTTTCCAACTATCTCAGATTGTTTTCTCTCTTCTGTTCTTAGCCAATTACGGATTTTTGTCTTAGCCCCGGATGTAACAACAAATTTCAGCCAATCCCTGTTAGGATGTTGATCTTTTGAAGTGACAATTTCAACCGTATCTCCAGTTTTTAATTGATGATTTAGAGGCACTAATTTTCCGTTCACATTAGCTCTAGTAGATTTATTACCGACCTCGGTATGAATTGAATATGCAAAATCTATAGGAGTTGCTCCAGTTGGAAGTTCTTTAAGATCACCATCGGGAGTAAACACATAAACTACATCCGCGATGAGTTCCCCTTTTATGGCCTCCATATATTCAGTAGGATCTTGAATATCCTTCCATTCAAGAAGCTGCCTCAGTGTTGCATATATTTCATATGTGCCGGAACCATCCAATTTTCCTTCTTTATACTTCCAATGTGAAGCTACACCTGATTCTGCAACTTCATGCATTGCACGGGTTCTTATCTGTATCTCCATTCTTTCTCCAAATGGTCCAATAACAGTTGTATGAAGTGACTGATATCCATTACCCTTTGGAAGAGCTATATAATCTTTGAATCTTCCAGGAACAGGTTTCCAGGAAGCATGCACCGCCCCCAGAGTTTCATAACATTCTTTTAGTGAGTTGGTTATAAGTCTAAATGCAATGACGTCATATACATTTTCAAATTCAAGATTTTGTTCCTGCATCTTTCTATAAATACCGTAAATGTGCTTAAATCTGCCTGCAATCTCAGGACTCAGATCAAACTCAGAAAGTTTCTCTGCAAGAATAACCTTTGCTTCCTCCACATGTGCTTCCCATGCCTTCCTTTTCTTTGCAATTTGTTTAGATAGGTTTTTGTATTCATCAGGGTTTAAATATCTAAAGGATAGATCTTCAAGCTCAGTTGTAACCCAATTTATTCCTAACCTGTGGGACATAGGGGCATAAATATCAAATGTTTCACTAGATATTCTTTTTTGTTTATCTGGAGATAAGTGCTCCAGAGTTCTCATATTATGGAGTCTGTCAGCAAGCTTTATAAGTACAACTCGTATATCTTTCGCAGTAGCCAGGATGAGTTTTCTGAAGCCTTCTGCCTGACGCTCAATCTTTGATGTGTATGGCAACTGGCCTATCTTGGTAACACCCTCAACAAGAAAAGCTATTTCTTTGCCGAACATAGACTCAATTTCTTCAGATGTCGCAAGCGTATCCTCCACCGTATCATGTAGTAGTCCAGTAATGATAGAAGAAACATCGAGTTTCATTTTGGCAATAATTCCAGTTACTTCTAGGGGGTGGCTGAGATAAGGCTCTCCAGAGCTCCGCTTTTGCCCTGAGTGGACCTTTGCAGAATACACATAGGCCTTTTTTATCATATCCACATCTTTTTCACTTAAATGCAGATACCGATCAACATTGTCTATTATGTCATTAAGCCTAATCATTGTATTTTTCTATAAATTCTCTTTTATTTTTTCTAATACTCTTTTACTTTGGCATCTTGTAGAGATTATAATTGAGTGAATAGTTTCAAGCGCTTCATCTAATTGATCATTAATAATGATAAAGTCATATTGCTCTAAAACTGAAGGAGCCATCTCTTGTTTTGCCCTAACAAGCCTTTTATCTATATCTATCTCCCCATTAGCATTTCTTCGACTGAGCCTGTCTTTTAAAATCTCAAAAGTGGGAGGCATAACAAAACAAAATATAGCTTCAGGATAAGATTGCTTGATCTGACTAGCTCCTTGCACATCTATATCAAGGAGAAGATCAACTCCAGATACTTTAGCATCCTCAAACTCTTCCACAGGAGTCCCATAATAGTTTCCATGAACAAATGCATGCTCTATAAAACGCTGCTCTTGAACCATCTTTTCAAATTCTTCATTAGTAATAAATTTGTAATCCTTGCCATCAACCTCACCTTCTCTAGGTTTTCTTGTTGTACATGACACCGAAAATCTAAGGTTGTCGAGTTCATGCAGCATACTTTTTGCTAGAGTAGTTTTGCCTCCCCCAGACGGACCTGAAACGATGAATGCAATTCCTTTTCTCATGTTAAATTCTCTTAATCCTTATCATTTTAATTTACAGAATATTGTAACTTATTATTAATTCTAGGATAGATGTCTATATTTTTCAATGACGATGGGAGGTTCACAATGAATTATTTTGTGATCTTATCAATTTCTTCTAATACTTTTTTCACATCCTGGGACTTATTTTTATTTAGGACTAAAATAGAATCCTCTGATTCAACTATAACCAAATCTTCAACGCCAACCAAAGCTATCAACTTTTCCTTACCAAAGACTAAGCACCCGGATGAATCAATCGATACAACCTTTCCTTTAGCAATGTTATCTCTATCATTAACCCTCAAATATTGATCAAGGGCATACCAGCTTCCTACATCACTCCATGGGAAGTTTATTGGTATCACTACTGTATTATCTGAATGCTCCAATATTATTTTATCTATTGAACCTCCGGAGATGCTATCAAAGAATGCAGTAATAGCCCCTTTTTCTGATATTTGATCTAAATTATTAGATATCTCATCAAAAAAGTCATACCACTCAGGAATGATTTTAGCGAATGCGGACAGTATGGATGAAGTTTTCCATATAAAAATCCCACTATTCCAACAATACCCACCTTGATTAATGAAGCTAATAGCGGTCTTTAAGTCAGGTTTTTCAGTAAATTCATGGACTTTAAACGCATTGTAGTTAGCATTGGAAGCAACGCTTTGATCTGTCTCTTTTATATATCCGTAACCAGTCTCAGGACATGTCGGTGTAACACCAAGGGTTATCAGAGGATATTCGTTGTTATCAAGTTTTGTATTGGCCATAGTTGAAGCAAAGCTGAGCGCATTTCTAAATTCTTCGTCATCTCCGATAACATGATCTGCAGGCAAGACTATTGTTACGGAGTCTTTATTAACTTTATCTATTTTTAAAGTTCCGTATGCGATACAAGGGGCGGTGTTTCTGCCGTATGGCTCAAGAATTAAATTTTCCCTGGGAAGCTCAGGTATGTGCTCTAAAGTTTGCTCAGCATATATTTCTCCGGTTACTACATAAATTCGATGAATTGGAATGATAGGGAGAATTCTATCTACGGTCTGTCTAATAAGTGATTTTTCTCCAATAAGCGAAAGAAATTGTTTGGGAGTTGATTTTTTACTTAGGGGCCAGAATCTCTTTCCCTCACCCCCAGCCATTATTAGTGCGTTAAGTTCCATGGTTAGATAATAATTGCACTCCTTGGATTTCACAAACAGCAATACTTTATAAAAACATATCTTCTATCTGTGCTAGTGTTACAGATTTTAAAGAATCTGTTATTAATTCGGCTTTTGATAAATCTTCTGTAGAATAAGAATTTGTAATTGCGAGACATTTCATACCTGCTGAGTGAGCAGCTTCTATACCCGAGAGAGAATCTTCTATCACCAAACATTCATGAGCCGATATCTGGACAGATCCTGAATCATTTAAATGTCCTAAAACTTTTGAATACACCTCAGGATCAGGTTTGCAATTTTCAACATCATCTGCACTAACAATAATATCAAAATGATGTCTTAAACCAACATACTCTAGAATTTCTATTATTTCAGCTCTAAGTGCACCCGAACCTATAGCTAAAGGATACAAATCGCTTAGTTGAGATATAAAATCCGGGACCCCTTCTAAAATTAAGATATTACCCTTTAAGACATTATTAAAATGCTTGGACTTCCGGTTAATAAATTCAGAGATTGTAGATTCGTTATGGTCGAAATTTCTGTCCTTGAACAACTCTTTAAAGAAGGTCTTATCATCATAGGCTAGATAATTGGCGGCGTATTCTTCTTCTGTCAATTCCAGCCCTTCTTCCAACAGAGTTAACTGAAAAGCCTTTAGATGCAAAGGCTCTGTATCGGCTATAACGCCGTCAAAATCAAAAATAATTGCTTTTAACATTATATTTTTATCCCTTAATTTGGCAACTAACTCTTAGTAATTTACATCATGACAATTAAATGAAAATAAGAACTATGAAAAACCCATATTTGTTTTAGTTCCTGACCCATTAAGAATTAACCGAATACAAGAAAATCTATATTTGGTAAGTATGAATTTTCGTGCATCTTTTAACATGTGGATACATCTAATCCTAAAATGGGCATTTCAATGAACCGAAAAGAATGTGCTAAGGTTTTAAAAGCTATATAATTCAGCAATATAAATCTAGTTTGGTGACATAAGAAATAAACTATAATATTTATTCTGAATATATGTATGAATGTCGTAATGACAAAGTTCGAATATAACAAGTATTTTATTGCTAGGAAACGAAAATATCCAGGAGGCTTTTCATAAATGCGGAAAACAGAAAACACAAGAGAATTTGTAGAGGGTTACTACGGGAAAGCTGCTCAACAACCACGAGAAGACCTCTGTTGTCCTACAAGTTATCCAACTGAAGATATAGGACACATACCACAAAAAGTAATAGACAGATTTTATGGATGCGGAAGCCCTATGAGTCTTGCGGGTATAAAAGAGGGCGAAGCTGTAGTAGATTTAGGTTCAGGAGCAGGTATTGACTGCTTTATAGCAGCGAAAAAAACCGGATCAAGCGGTAAGGTAATTGGCGTAGACATGACTGATGATATGCTAAAAGTTGCTAACGAAAGTAAAAGCGAGGTTTCTTCAAATCTTGGCTATCAAAATGTTGAATTCAGAAAAGGGTTTTTAGAAGAAATACCTGTTGACAATAAATCAATTGACCTAATAACCTCTAACTGTGTAATTAATCTTTCCCCAGATAAAAGAAAAGTTTTTAGAGAAATGATCAGAGTCTTAAAAGACCACGGCAGAATTGTCATTTCAGACATCATTTCTTCTCAGAAAATCCCTCAAAGCATAAGTGAGAATGAGGAGCTTTTAGGCGAGTGCATTGCGGGCGCCTTAACGGAAGAGCAATTCTTAAGTCACTTAGAGCAGGTCGGTTTTTATGGAATTGAAGTGCTCAGCAAAACATACTGGAAATCGATAGAGAACATAGATTTTTGCTCAATAACAATTAGAGCATATAAATTTGAAAAGACTGCGGGATGTGTTTTCATCGGTCAACATGCTCTGTACCACGGCCCTTTTAAAGTAATAATTGACGAAGAGGGTCATGTATTCTCAAGAAATCAAGCTATTGAGGTTTGTACGGATACAGCTCAGAAATTATCAGAAGTTCCATACAAAGGAATGTTTACCATATTAGAACCAGATCAAACTACAAATGAAGTCTCTTGCTGCTCGCCTAGCGCTACCAATGGCAATGGTAGCAGTTGCTGTTAATATAATTAAAAAAAGCAGCAACGGAGGTCGCAAATGGAGTACTACGATTCAAAAGATTTAAAGCGCTTTAATGAAGTAGGTAAATTCAGTGAAGATTTAATGAAGAAGTTCTTTGATTACTACAATGCAGCAGTGGGTGAGGACGGAGCCCTTACCAAAAGAGAAAAAGCGCTAATAGCGCTAGCTGTATCGCATGTAAAGCGGTGCCCGTACTGTATCGATTCATATACTACACAGTGTCTTGAATCAGGAGCCGATCCCGAGCAAATGACAGAGGCTATTCACGTTGCAGCATCGCTTGAAGCCGGTATCACTCTGATACATGGAATTCAGATGCATAATTCTCTAGAAAGAAACGGGGCTCTCTAATTCTTCGTATATAGTATTGAGACCTGTTATGTGGTCTTAATAAAGCAAATGGAGTTTTAATGTCACAAGTTACAGTTCCTAGGCCAAGGGAGATCTCCCAAGATAGAGTGGATGAAGCTAAATATAACTTCAACAAAATCCTATCAGAAAAGAATATTGATCTTCCACCGCAAAATATAGAAACACTCCAGATCAATATCACCAAACTATGCAACCAGACTTGTCTTCATTGCCATGTAGATGCGTCACCCAAAAGAAAAGAGCAGATGGATTTAGAATCGGTCGACAGATGCCTTGAAATACTCACTTCAAATCAATCCATTAAAAACCTTGACCTTACAGGCGGGGCTCCTGAGCTAAACCCTCATTTTGATTATTTGGTAAAGGAAGCTACAAAACTCGATAAACACGTGATGGTAAGACACAACCTCACGGTCACTATAGACGGTAACCCGGTAACTGGGGAAACCAAAGAATATCTGCCAGAGTTTTATGCAGACAACCGAGTAGAAGTAATTTCTTCCCTGCCCTACTATCAGGAATATTTCACTGACAAGCAAAGGGGTAAAGGAGTTTTTGAAAAGAGCATTGAATCAATCTTGCTTCTTAATGAACAAGGTTTTGGAAAACAAGGCACAGGATTGGAATTAAATTTTGTCTACAATCCAGTTGGAGCGTTCCTTCCTGCATCCCAAGAAAGTCTGGAAGCAGATTTCAGACGTGAGCTCCATAAAAAATACGCAATAGAATTTAACAATCTTTTTGTAATCACAAACTTGCCTATCAATAGGTTCAAACAACAGCTAAAAAGATTAGGCGCTTATGATGAATACATGGAGAAACTAGTGAACGCCTTTAATCCTTCTGCCGCTCAAGGGGTTATGTGCCGCTCCTTAATAAGTGTGAGTCATGACGGGAAGATATACGACTGCGATTTCAACCAAATGCTGGAGATGGATGTAATTATAGACCATGAGCCCATGACTATTTTTAATTTTGACTACGAGAAACTGGTTAACCGAAGAATAATGTTCGGATCCCATTGTTTTGGATGCACCGCTGGTTCAGGAAGTAGCTGCGGTGGTGCAACTGCTTGAAATCTTAAACTCTAATTACATTTGCATATATAACACCAATGACCAATAACACAACAAAAAACGCTCTTATCATATTCCTCAAGTACCCACAAGCCGGAAAAGTAAAGACTAGGCTCGCAAAGGATTTAGGAGATCAAAGAGCTGCAGAAATATATTCAGAGATGTCATTAGAAATTATCGATAATGTACTAGATGCCAGCAGTTATCGTACAATCATATTTTATGATCCCCCAGAGAAAGAAAATGAGATTAGGAATTGGATCGGAAAAGAAGAAGTGCAATATTTGCCTCAGGCAGGTAATACTTTAGGTGATAAAATCAGCAATGCATTTAAAGAAGTCTTTTCTTCTAAATCTCAGAGGGTAATAATTATCGGTACTGACTGTACTGATGTCACATCTGAGACGATAACTCAAGCAATCAACTCACTTACAGATGTTGACGTAGTCTTGGGTCCGGCTGTGGATGGTGGTTATTACCTATTGGGTTTAAACAACCACACGCCTGAAATCTTCAAGGAAATAAAATGGAGCACTGAGAGTGTGCTTAATCAGACGATTCAAAAAATAAAAGAAAATAAGCTTAGTTATGAGTTATTAAATACTTTGCAAGATATCGACACCATAGATGATTTAAACACCCGATTTGAAAGTTCTTACAAGACAGCAGAGTCTAATTCATAAATTGGTGTTTATTATTAAGAGCAATCACAGTTAATATATTAGCGGAGATAAAATGAAAAACAGAACTTTATTATCAATAACTCTCTTAGCAATTTTACTACTAACCGTATCTTGCGATCAAAAAACGGGAGCTATTGATGGTAATCTTGAAAACTCATTGGCTAAAAACTTTTCACTCGAGTCGCTAAAAGGAAATGAAGAGGTAAGCCTCGAAGACTTCAGGGGTAAACCGGTTGTCGTAAATTTCTGGGCAACCTGGTGTGGTCCATGCAAACAAGAAATGCCGTTTTTTGAAAAGACCTGGAGAGAGTATAAAGATAAAGGGGTAATTTTTATTGGCATTGATGTTATGGATGATAAGGGCAATGCGATAGAATTTATCGATAAACTTGGGGTTTCATACATCAACCTTTACGATCCATCTGGAAAAACTTCGAATTCGTATGGTGTTGTTGCACTTCCTGCAACATTCTTTATAGATAAAAATGGGGACATAGCTGTAAAACATTACGGGTCCTTCTTGGGAAGAGATGCAGAAAAAGTATTTAAAAGCTACCTAGAGGGTATTCTCGAATGAACCCCACTGAAGTAGTTCAAGTTAGCTGGCTATTCGCATTTTTAGCTGGAGTTATATCCTTTCTTTCACCATGCGTACTTCCGTTAATACCAGGTTACGTATCTATGGTATCAAAAATGTCATTCGAGGAGTTAACCGATGGCAAGATGGAAGGTAGGGCAACAAAAATCTTTTTGCCAAGCTTGCTTTTTGTACTTGGTTTTTCATTCGTATTCGTCTCTCTGGGAGCGGGGGCATCATTTGTAGGAACCTTCATTCTGGAAAACAAAGTGCTTCTGCTTCGTATATCAGGAGTTATTATCATTCTTTTTGGCCTATTTACTATGGACATATTAAAAATCCCTCAACTATACAGGGAAAGAAGACTCAACATACCAGCAGGTAATCTGGGACTTATCGGAACATTCCTCTTAGGAATAGCATTTGGCTTTGGATGGACACCCTGTGTTGGACCGATACTGGCGTCAATCCTTCTATATGCAAGCACCTCTGAAGGGGCTGGAAAAGGGGCAGCGTTGTTATTAGTATATTCAATAGGATTGGGCTTACCTTTCATCTTGACTGGACTTGCACTATCAAAAGCATTGACTGCATTTGGATGGATAAAAAGACATTACAATTTATACAAGATTATAGTTGGGGGAACATTAATCGCAGTTGGTATATTAATGCTTACCAACAACCTCTTCTATTTAAATATTTATGGTCAAAAAGCTCTAGATGCAATTGGTCTTGATTTCTGGAAAACATTTTAAAAGAAACTAAATCATAAGCACCCTTAATATGGAACTTTCTCACAATCAAATACATATTTGGAAGTTGCATTTAAATAACGAAGAAATAGATCTGCACCATCTTTATGAGGAAGTATTATCTCCGGATGAAAGAAGTAGAGTAGACAGATTAAGATCAGAGGTAGATAAGAAGAGGTCTATATCTTCAAGGGGCTTACTAAGAAAAAGGCTCGGAGCTTATTTGAAGATAGACCCATGCGAAATCACTTTTTCATATAACAAATATGGAAAACCTTCTCTTGATCCTAGCTCACATAATCAAGATTTGAAGTTCAATATCTCACATTCAAGGGATATTGTACTTCATGCAATAACCCAAAGTAGAGAGATTGGGATTGATGTTGAGTATCTAAAAGTTATAGACAAAGCAGATAAAATTGTCGGAAGATTCTTTTCTGAGGAAGAAAAGAACTTTTATAATTCTCAACCTGAAGATAAAAAGAAATGGGCATTCTTTACACTTTGGACCAGAAAAGAGGCTTATTCCAAAGCTATGGGCAGAGGCATTGGACTTCCGTCAAAGGATTTTGATCTGAATTTAATTCCAAATTATGAAGATAGCAAATTAGAGGACCCGGCAGAAAGCAAGAAATCTAAATGGACTCTTTACAATCTTGAAATTCACGAGGAATACTTAGCAGCTCTTGCAACTGAAGGCAATGAAATAGAAATTAAGCACTGTGACTTAGGCTCTACTTTCTAACTATCTTTTTCGCTTAACACTACATAGACTTCCAGTTATACTTAAGGATTCTACAATATTAAGTTTTTGTACCTAAGTGACTGCAAATATTTAGATTGACTACTCGTCATATAATTTTATACTAGTTGCTTATATTTTTTTACAGAGAGTGAATTAGCTTTAGCTAATTTACTCAACACTGATTGCGAATGCTCTCTGGTAAACTGTGGTTGTATAGTGAGAAACTTATAAAAATAAAATCAATATAAATTCGAATCCATTTTGAATTATATAATGACGGAGGATTCTAAGTAAAATGTCTAACCCGGCTGATAATGACAAAGAAATGAAACAAGCCGCTCTTGATTACCACAGTATTGGTCAGAAAGGGAAGATTGAAGTTGTGCCAACTAAACCGTGCTTGACGCAGTGGGACCTTTCCCTGGCATATTCACCTGGTGTTGCCGCACCTTGTCTTGAGATACACGAAGACCCGCACAAAGTATATGAATACACCAACAAGGGAAACCTTGTAGGAGTAGTTTCAAACGGAACCGCTGTTCTCGGTCTTGGTAACATTGGAGCCCTTGCTGGAAAACCGGTAATGGAAGGAAAAAGCGTACTTTTCAAGAGATTTGCCGGCATAGACGCCTTTGATATTGAAATCAGCGCAACTGATCCCGATGAAATTATAAAAACCGTAAAATATCTAGAACCTACTTTCGGCGGAATCAACCTTGAAGACATTAAAGCTCCTGAATGTTTTTACATTGAAGAAGAACTAAAGAAACAGACAGACATACCTATATTCCACGACGATCAACATGGGACCGCAATAATTTCGGGTGCAGGGCTATTAAACGCTAGCGAGATAGTCGGCAAAGATATGAGTGAACTTCAAATAGTTTTTAACGGTGCTGGGGCATCTGCTATAGCTTGCGCAAAGTTTTTCATAACTTTAGGCGCAAAAAGAGAACATATCATTATGTGTGACAGCCGAGGAGTTATTTATAAAGGCCGCTCAGAGAATATGAATCCTCAAAAAGAGGGTTTCGCTGTCGATACAAGTGCCAGAACACTAGAGGATGCGATGAAAGGCTCTGATGTGTTTGCAGGTTTATCTTCTGGCGGTGCTGTGAATCAGGACATGGTGAAGTCTATGGCTGACAAGCCTATTATATTTGCAATGGCTAACCCTGATCCGGAGATTTCTTACCCCGATGCTGTAGCCGCAAGAAAAGATGTTATTATGGCAACGGGAAGATCAGACTATCCAAACCAGGTTAATAACGTTCTGGGATTCCCATTCATTTTTAGAGGCGCTCTGGATGTAAGAGCCAAAGCCATTAACGAAGAGATGAAAGTCGCTGCAGCTTATTCTCTGGCAAACCTAGCTAAACAGGGAGCTGATGAGAAGGTTGCCAAAGCATATGGTGAGAAGAGTTTTGAGTTTGGACCTGAATATATCGTTCCTAAGCCTTTTGATCCCAGGGTTTTAGTTTGGGAGTCAGTTGCAGTAGCAGAGGCTGCAATGAAAACAGGTGTTTCCAGGATTGAGATTGATATAGATCAATATAGAGAGAAGCTAGAGAAAAAGGTTCAAGAGAAATTAAAAAGGTGGAGTATCAAATAGTCTTTCTTTACCGGCGACAAGAGCTTTGACATTAACTAGCCCCGAACAAATAAAGAATAAAAAACTCCGTACAGCTTTACTATCTATAACTGTTGCAATCTCCCTAGTAATAATAAAATTAATATTTGGATTTTTAACCAACTCCGTCAGTATACTTGCATCTGCTGTGGATTCTTTCCTCGATCTTTCAGCTTCATCCGTAAATTATTTTTCAATCAGAAAATCAGAAAAACCAGCCGATCATGATCACAGGTTTGGGCATGGGAAAGCAGAAGGTCTGGCGGGATTATTTCAGTGTTTTGTTATTGGAGTTTCTTCGCTCTATCTAATTTACGTATCAATTGAACGGCTTCTAAACGGCGGAAACCTCCAAGATCTTGATTTAGGTATTCTAGTCATAGCTTTCTCTATTGTAGTGAGCTTACTTCTAGCTAGATATATCAAAAATGTGGCAAAAGAAACTGAGAGCATCGCATTAAATGCGGACAGCCTGCACTACCAGTTTGATGTCTATACTAATATCGGAATTGTTATTGCCCTAATAGTAATCAAATTTACTGGCCTCAGTATAATAGATCCAATTATTTCAATAGTTATAGCTATTTTAATTATATGGTCTGCTAAAGATATTGTTATGCAATCTCTAAATATACTTATGGATAAGGAACTCCCGGAAGAGGTTGTGGTTCAGATTGAAGAAATAATTCTGAATCATAGCAGCGAAGTGAGAAGTTTTCACAAATTAAGAACTAGAAATGCCGGTTCTGTAAAGTTCATTGAATTCCATGTAGTCCTTGATCATCAGCTCACATTCGTCAAATCACACGAGCTTGCCGAGGACATAATAAAGGAAATCGAAGCGGTAATTCCGAATTCTGAAGTTACTGTTCATGTAGACCCTGACAAACACCCAGATTACTCATAATACCACAGTTAAAAATTCTAATTGATTTCAGCGCATCCATAGGAAATAATCTCATATGTGGGTTTGAAGTAAAATAGTTGAAACCTATAGTTACAAGAATTGGTTTATATATACAACAGCTATTTTAGGGGGAAAGAATCATGAAAAAATTAATTATTCCAGCTTTTGTTATTCTAGCTTTTGTAGTAGCTGCACCTGCAAACAGCTTTGCACAGAAATATAACAAAGGTGGCGGGCAACATTACGGCGGTCATGGAAAAAACTATGGCGGTCAAAAGGGTTACAAAGATCAAAGTAGAAATTACGGGGGCCAGGGTAATCACGGCAACAATTATAAACACCAAGGTAAACATTATGGTGGCTATGGCAATAACTACAAGCATGGTTATAAAAATAAGGGTTACAATAAACACTATGGCAGGCATGGATATAAACATCGGGGACATTACTACAAAAACACAGGTTATGGATACGGCCGGCACTATAGACCGTATTACAGACCATATGGTTATTACAGGCCTTACGCATATGGGTATGGATATGGGCCATATGCCTACTACCCACAACCCTATTATCCATATGTACCATTTGCGCTCAATCTAGGATTTATATTCCACTAATCTAGAATTATTATAAAACTGAAGAGGGATTTGCATATTTGAGAATTCTTTTGAGTAAACATTCTCAGTGTGTAGATCCCTTTTTAATTTAAGTTGTTTTAGTAATGTCTTCTGGGTAATATTTCAAACTCTTCATCTGTAAATCCAGACTCTATGAGGGAATTCTTAATATGATTAAAGCTGTGATATTTGATATGGATGGTGTAATGATTGATAGCGAACCCCTGTGGGAGAAGACTGAGCACATTTTACTTGCCAGAAGGGATATAAAATATACTGCGGACTATAGAGACCAAATAGTCGGGCTCAATCAAAACGATTCAGGCAAGCTACTTGTCGACACATTTGGTCTTAATGAAGAGGTTCAAGCCATTATTGATGAGCGGGTTGAAATTTTAACAGGTATTTACAAAGAAGAACTTAAAGTAGTAACTGAGCTCATCCCACTTTTGGATGAACTTCGAGAGAATCAGTTTAAGTTAGCAGTAGCTTCAAGCTCACCTATGAGGGTCATAAACTTCGTTCTGGATATGTTTTCTCTCCATAAGTACTTCCCAATTGTGGTCTCTGGAGAATGCACTGACGACGGCAAGCCTCACCCTGCGATTTACCTTCATACTGCTGACAGACTAGAAGTTGAAGCTTCTGAATGCGTAGCAATTGAAGATTCAATAAATGGGGTTAAATCAGCTAAAGCCGCGGGGATGGTCTGTATTGCTGTACCCGACAAAAGACTTAGCCAGGAAGAATTTCAAAATGCTGATTTAATCGTTGCAAGCCTTGATAGAATCAGCTCTGGTCTAATCAATTTCTTCGGGTAGATCTATCACCGCTTCAGTCAGCGAAAGCTAGATATCCCTGCACTATAAGACCTAAAGGTGGGAATATCCAGAGAATCCCGAGCCAGTTCGGTTTGCCCATTTTCTCAGCTATTTTCATCCACACTATTATAGCTATTACTATATTTACCAAAGGGATAAGGAACAGTATCAGCCACCAGCCCGGTTTGTCCGCTATCTTACACATAAGGTAAAGATTAAGTATCGGAATCCACGCGAACCAAGAATTCTCGGTATTGGTTTTATTAGCTATTACCATCAAGGTATATGCTATGTAAACATAAATAACTATATAAACTAAGACAGCAAAAGATTCATCCATTACTTTACCCTCCTATATGAGAACTGAGTGATATGCAGATATTATCTCACTGATACATTGTCGGTGTCAAGAATAAAATTTACAACCTACCCTTTGTAGGCGGAGCCATAAACTCGGGCCCGACCGGGTCTTTAATGGTCTCAGATAATATTTTATCTATCTCCGCAAAGGCGCTTTCATCTAATGACCATCCAAAGATATCGTCTAGTGGTTCCAACTGAGATGGTCGGCGAGCTCCCCATAGTGCTATATCAGATTGCGCTTTATCCAGAACCCATCTGAGCGCTAAATGAATTACTCTCTTCTTGTAATTTTCCTGAGCGAACTCGTCTAATTTCTGAACTGCATCTAAATACTGCTCAAACCGTGGCTTCTTGAATTTAGGGTCGACTTTTCGTATATCATCTCCTTCAAATGTTGTTTGAGCATTCATTCTGCCGCTTAAAAGTCCTCGGCAAATTGCACCGTAAAGCAGCATTGTAATCCCATGTTCCTTGCAATAAGGAATAATATCGTCTTCAATACCCCGCTCAAATAGATTGTAGGGTGGTTGAGAGGTGTGTAGGGGAGCGATTTCACGAAATATATCCTTATGCTCGATAGTATAGTTGCTGACGCCAATGGCCCTTATCTTGCCACTATTGTGAAGCTCCAGCATAGCTTCTGCCGCCTCTTCAAAAGGAGTCTCAAAGTCAGGCCAGTGTATCTGATATATATCTATATAATCTGTTTGCAGGCGTTCCAAAGAATCGTCAACTTCTTTGAATATGCGCTCTTTTGTAGAATTTCTATAAACCTTGCCGGATGTCCAGTCGAGCCCCGCTTTAGTAGCAATTACGATTTTATCCCTGCCGCCGTATTCTGAAACCGCTTTACCAACTATCTCTTCTGATCTGCCAAATCCATAAATAGCAGCTGTATCAATCAAAGTTATGCCTTTATCCAATGCAGCATGTATTGTTTCAATGGACTCTCTCTCCTCACTTCCACCCCAAAGCCATCCACCAATAGCCCATGCCCCTAATCCAATTCGAGATGACTCGATATCGGTCCCTTTAATTTTTACAAATTCCATCTATTTCTCCTATATACTATTTCTAGCTTATGATTTTACATCTATAAGATCTTTTAATAGTTTCCTTACTTCACGGTATGACGGCAAGTTGAATCTAGCTTTTGTAGGTCCAAAACCGACCTTAATAGAATAAGCCCACTCAGGAAGTACTTCAAATATATCTTCATCAGTCCAGTCATCTCCAATGGACAAAATGAAATCCCATTTTGCCTTAGTCAACCAGGACATTGTAGCTTTACCTTTATTTATTCCCGTATCCTTCACTTCAACAACTTTATTCCCTTCCAAGACACCTACATTTAAATTAGCAGTGATATGAAGGAGTACATCCTTAAGCTCTCCTAACCTAACTATTGCTAAAGCCGGATCTACCTTACGGAAATGCCAAACTAGGGAGAAATCTTTTTCCTCTATAAATGATCCGGGCGTTCTATCAACAAATACTTCAAGAATTGGACGTATCTCGACTTTCCATTCATCAGAAAGCGTTTCCAGAGTTTCCCAGGAATTCTTTTCTTTAATCCATACTCCGTGCTCGGCAACAAGACCATTTGAGATATTTGAAACCCACTTATCCAAGGTTTTCCTATCTCTACCACTAATTACTACGATTTGATTCCCACTATTGCGGGATAATGAACCAAGAAGGTCCTTGAGCTCTCGGTCCGGCTTTACTTTTTCCGGTCTTTCATTAAATGGCATTAGTGTGCCGTCATAATCTAGAAGAAATAATGCTCTCTTACTCTTTTGGTAGTTTTGTAATAACTTGTTTTTCCTCGATTGTGACAACCCTTTTGAAATAAGTTGTCTCTGAACCTCTTTAATCTGGTTAACTCTATCCATAAAATCATGGGCCCATCTCTTCACATCGTAGCGCTCAAGACGACCACGCATACTTATCATCCTTCTTTTTTGTTCATCTGTAGGCATAGTGATTGCTTTTTTAAGTGCATCAGCGGTTCCCTGTAAATCATTTGGATTAATGATTAGAGCTTCTCCCAGTTCTTTTGCAGTTCCCGCCATCTCTCCTAAAATTAATACTCCATCTTCATTTTTCCTTGCAGCAACATATTCTTTAGCAACCAAATTCATACCGTCTCTCAGCGGAGTCAGAAAAAGCACATCTGCAATGGAATAGAGAGCTATCAGATCTACAAAATCAAATGAACGGTACATATACAATATCGGTGTCCACCCTATAGTTCCGTGCTTTCCGTTAATTCTTCCTGCAAGATTATCAACCTGCTCTTTTAAGAGTCTATAATGTTCTACTTCGATTCGTGATGGTACAGCTATCACAATAAATATGACTTTTCCTTTATAGTTAGGGTTTTTATCCAAGAAATAATCAAATGCTTCAAGACGCTCAGGAATTCCCTTTGTATAGTCAAGACGGTCAATAGATAGAATTACTTTATAGTCTTTTTTAATATTTTCTCGAAACTTTGATATGCTAGTTTGGACTTCATTTTTTTCGGGTGCATGAGAAAATTTTTGATAATCTATTCCCATCGGAAACGTATCCACTTTTACAGCATGATTACCCAATGTAATCTGACCAAGTGTATGCTCATAACCCAGAACACGCCTTACGCTCTCTAAGAAATGGCGGGCATAGTCAAAGGTGTGAAACCCTATTAAATCAGATCCGAGAAGACCATCTAGAAGTTCAGCACACCAAGGGATTAATCTAAATATTTCTGAAGATGGGAAAGGGATATGAAGAAAGAAGCCAATCTTGACCTTTGGCATCTTTTTTCTAATTAGTCCTGGCAAAAGCATTAAATGATAGTCGTGAATCCATATTACATCATCATCATTTGCAACTTCCAACACTTCTTTGCTAAAGGCTTCATTCACCCTCTTGTAACTATCCCAATATTTCTTTTGATAGTTAGCATACTGCGCAAAGTAATGAAAAAGCGGCCAGATCACTTCATTGCAAAAACCCTGATAATAATTCTCAAAATCGTTCCGTTTAAGAAATACGGGGCGGTAATTCTGTTCGGACAGTTTCTCTTTTAACTCTATTGAATCAGACTTTGTACTGAACCCTGATAAAGTTATCCCAGGCCATCCTATCCAGATCTGTTCCTGAGTCATATCAAGCGAACTTACACCTGTAACAAGACCGCCCACACTGGGCTGAAAACTAAACTTGGATTTATTCTTGGAGACAGTAAGGGGTAATCGGTTGGAAACAATTATTAATTTTCCCATAACGTATATAGACTATACCTACTTTATGATTTAAGGAAATAAAAGATTCTATTATATTTCCTGAATTTTGATGACAAACTTAACTAGAATTCAGATTTATATAACTTTAATTCAATTTCAAATCTAAAATATAGAAATTAGATTATAAAAACTCCAAAACTCTATTAATTTATGATAATATAGTTGTAAGATTGAGTTTCAACATACTCATTACAATATCAAATCGGTACATTTCTAGCAACTTAATACCTTAGATTGATAAATATTTAATTGAAACGGAGGATTGCAAATGGGATTTATTAAGACTGTTATATTTGTTTTCATACTGCTGATTGCTGGTCTAATAGTATTTATTTACTCAGGAACATATAACATTGCGGCAACAGAGCCTCATTCATTAATAGTTGAATGGGTATTTAATACTGCTAAAAAATATTCTGTTAAGAAACATTCCGAGCACATAGCCAGACCAAAGCTAAATGACGATTCTCTAGTGAAGTCAGGATTTGATCATTATGAGAATATGTGTGCGGGTTGTCATGGAGCGCCTGGAACTAAGCCTGCAGATGGATTCAACCCAAGCCCGCCCAATCTTGCAGAGGAAGCAGAAGAATTAAGCACTATAGAACTATTTTGGGTAACTAAAAACGGGATCAAAATGACTGGGATGCCTTCATTCGGCCTATCTCACAGCGATCAGGAAATATGGTCGATAGTAGCATTCTTAAAACAGCTCCCCGATCTTACAGCTGAAGACTATAACTCACTCAAGAATAATGAGTCAGTTGATTTTGACATTCCACCAGAAGACGAAGAGTTCTACAAGTATTAATCGAACTCCCTAATATCATTAGATATACTATATCTTTATTAACTCTGGGACTTATCAAATAAAAATGAAAATATTCAGTGCTTCCGGGAAAATACTTGTACTTATTATAATACTTGGCTTAGTGGCCCTCATGGGTTACGCGATCTTCGGTAACCGTGTCAATATAAAGGCATCTCCCCTTATCGGCAAACAGGCCCCCGATTTCACCTTAAGAACATTTGATGGACAAGAATTGAATCTCTCTGATTTAAAAGGAAAGACTGTTCTTCTGAACTTCTGGGCTTCATGGTGCATGCCCTGCAGACAAGAGGCAGGAGCTCTCGAGAGTTCGTGGCAAAGATATAAAGATAAAGATGTAGTATTTGTGGGTGTTAACGTATGGGATGAGAATTCAAATGCCCAAAGATACATGTCACAATTCGGAGGCGGTTATCCCCACGGCTTAGATCCTAACGAGGAAATCCAAATTGATTACGGAGTTGGAGGGGTGCCGGAAACATTTTTCATAGATTCCTCTGGCAATGTCAGAGATAAATTCACAGGTCCTCTTACTGAGCAAATCATTGATTACTTTGTTTTAAAAGCTCAAAAGCCACAAGAAAACGAATCCTAATGAACAACTATTCAATTAAAATTTCATACCTTTTATCTACGTTCTTTATAGTTCTCATCTTAACAGGTTTGCAGTCCATCTCACTTGCTGATGAGGGAAAAAGTATCGATGACCAAACAAAAGAGATTTCCTATCTACTAATGTGTCCCGTATGTCAGGGGCAGAGCGTAGGAGAATCTAACTCAAATCTTGCTCATGATATGCGGGATATTATTAGAAAACAGCTTGAACAAGGAAAATCCAAAGAAGAAATTCTCACTTATTTTGTAAGCAGTTATGGAGAAAGCATTCTTGCTTCCCCTCCTCCAAAAGGTATTAACTGGCTACTATGGCTACTACCCGGTGTTGGGATAATATTAGGTGGAGTTGTAATTACCTTATTTCTATTCAAAGCTCAAAGAGAAGATAAGAATGAAGATTCTCAAGAAATTAATACCCAACCTAAAATGGATAATGAATATTTGAATAGAATTGAAGAAGAACTGAAAGATAACGATTCCTAGTCTCAAGATAGCCTACAATTAACCCTCAAGAAACTCTGCGGCTTTATCTAATATCTGATCTAGGTCTTTACCCTTTTCAAACCAATTAATCTCACTATCTTTCCTAAGCCATGTCATTTGGCGCTTGGCAAATCTTTTTGTATCTCTTTTTATTAATTCAACTGCTGCACCAAGCTCAATGTCCCCATCTAAAAATTGGTTTATTTCCTTATAACCTATTGACTGCATAGGTTTTAAATTGTTTATATATCCCAAATCTCTAAGTTGCCTCACTTCTTCAACTAGACCTTCTTCAATCATCTGATCAACTCTTTGATCAATCCGTTCTTTAAGAATCTCCCTGTCCAGCGAAATACCGATTTTGAGATACTCGTAGTCTTGATCTTGGAAACTATGAACTGCCTGCAGTTCTGACATTTTCTGACCTGTAAGATAGTTAACTTCAAGAGCTCTCTCCGTTCTTACATAGTCATTAGGATGAATTCTTGAGGCAGCTTCCGGATCAAGCATACAAAGCCTATCATATACATATTGAAGTCCGAAAATAGACCTCAGCTTTTTAATGTTTTCTCTTATTTCCTGGCTGGCTGGCAAACCCTCAATAAGTCCCGAGAGAAGAACCTTTACATAAAGATATGTTCCTCCAACAAGAATCATGTTCTTCTTAGATTCATGTAGATCTTTGATAGTCGAAGCAGCGCGGCTCCTAAACATGCCGGCATTAAATTCCTGATCCGGCTCAACGACATCAATCAAATGATGCTTTACTTCATGGAGATCCCGAGAGTTAGGCTTGGCAGTACCAATATTTAGATGTTTATAAACTTGGAGGGAATCGGCATTGATAATCTCGCCCCCTAACCTCTTAGCTATATCAATGCCAACAACACTCTTTCCTACAGCGGTAGGACCCAAAACAACAAGCAGTTTGGGCTTTTTAATTTTCACTTTTAGTCTTAATAACTATAAACTTGTTATCTATAATCTTCTATGTTTTGGTCTAGGGCTTGTTTTCTGCTAAGCCTAATTTTTCCGTCATGACCCTTCTCAATACACTTAACTAATAACTCGTCGTTTTCATTAAGGATATCGGTAACTTTTTCTACTCTTTTAGGTTCAAGCTCAGAAATATGTACCAGACCGTCTTTTCCATTGGCAAGCTCAACAATAGCACCAAAATCTAGTATCCTTTTTACAGTACCAAGATAAACTTTACCAACTTCCATTTCTTCAACTATGCCTTCTATGATTTTGATAGCTTGATCACAAGCATCTCTATCAGGGGAAGCAATGTTTACTGTACCGGAATCGTCTATATCTATCTGAACGCCGGTAAGTTCAACAATCTTCTTAATTGTTTTACCACCGGATCCGATGACGTCTTTAATTTTGTTTTGTTCAACTTGCATTGTAACGATTCTAGGAGCGTACTCGGAAATATCCTCTCTTGGAGCAGAAAGAATTTTATCCATCTCACCTAAAATATGTAGTCTACCTTCTTTCGCCTGGGTTAAAGCATCGGTAAGGATTTCCCTTGTAACTCCAGTAACTTTTATGTCCATCTGGAGAGCGGTTATACCACTAGTTGTACCGGCAACCTTAAAATCCATATCCCCTAAATGATCTTCGTCTCCCAATATATCAGAAAGGATTACAAAGTCATCACCTTCTTTAATCAATCCCATTGCAATACCGCTAACTGGCGCACTAATTGGTACTCCAGCATCCAGCATAGATAATGTACCGCCGCACACTGTAGCCATAGAAGAGGAACCGTTAGATTCAAGCACTTCTGAGACAACTCTGAGTGTATATGGGAAATTTTCCCTACTAGGAAGAACTACGGCAAGAGCTCTTTCTGCAAGAGCTCCATGGCCAATCTCTCTTCGGCCAGGTCCCAATCTGAAAGATGTTTCGCCAACACTGTATGGTGGAAAATTGTAATGAAGCATGAAGGTCTTGGTAATATCTCCTTCTAGAGAATCAATTCTCTGCTCATCATATTTAGTACCGAGAGTTGCAGTAACAGCTGCTTGCGTTTCCCCTCTGGTAAATACCGCTGAGCCATGCACACGGGGAAACAAACCAACCTCACCGCTTATTGGTCTTACATCTGTATATGTTCTGCCATCAAGTCTTACCTTGTCGTTTACAATAAGACCTCTAACAGATTCTTTTAATAATTTTTCAAATGGTTTTGAGATATCTACTTCAGTATCTGGATAAAGTGAAGCTACATGCTCCTCAGTTTCAGAACGAACTTTCTTAATTGTATCGTTTCTGTCAGTTTTAGATGAGATGACAATTGCTTCTTTTATTTTATCTTGAGCAAATGAAATAACTTTATCATTGAAGTCTTCATCTTCTTCAACAGGATCAAGAACACGTTTTTCCACACCTAATCCTGAGACCAAATCTTCCTGAACTTTGATGAATTCCTGAATACATTCATGAGCAAACATAAGAGCATCTATGGTATCGGACTCTGAAACTTCCTTTGATCCGCCTTCAACCATCACAATGGCCTCTTTTGTTCCTGCTACAACAATGTTCATGTCACTTTCTTCAAGCTGACTCTTAATAGGATTACAAACGAACTCTCCGTCAACTCTAGCCACCCTTACTGCGGCAAGTGGACCGGCAAAAGGTACATCTGAAACCGTAAGAGCTGCTGACGCTGCTGTAACTGATAACACATCAGGATCGTAGTCAGCATCGGCCGAAAACACAGTAATAATAATTTGAGTCTGATATGTAAATTCTTTAGGAAACAGAGGTCTAATTGGCCTATCAATTAGTCTTGAAGTTAAGACTTCTTTTTCGTTAGGTCTTCCTTCTCTCTTAAAAAATCCGCCTGGGATCTTCCCTGCTGCGGCAGATTTCTCCTGATAATTAACTGTTAAAGGTAAAAAGTCCTCACCTTCTGTTTTTTCTTTCGCAGCAACGAGAGTAGCAAGTACTACAGTATCACCATAACTGGCCAATACAGAACCGCTGGTTTGTTTTGCGAGTTTTCCAGTTTCAAGCCCAAAGGTTGTACCAAATATCTGGGCTTCAACCTTCTTTGGTTGATTAATCAATACACTTCCTCCTTAACCCTACTTTCTCAGTCCGAGTCTTTGTATAAGCCCTGGATATTTCTCCGGGCTGTTCTTTTTGATATAGTTCAATAATCTTCTTCTTCTAGCAACAAGTAGCACAAGACCACGTCTGGAATGAAAATCCTTGGGTGCGTTACTCATATGAACTGTAAGATCCGCGATTCTGCGGGATAGTATGCCCACCTGAACTTCCGATGAACCTACATCTTTATCGTGAACTGCAAACTCATTAATTATTTGAGCTTTGTCTTCTTTATCTAGCGCCATTGAACTGCCTCCTTCATAAATTTTGATATTTGGCAAAATTACTCAGATTCATTTAACTCCGGCGTGGCTAGTTAAACACTCTAAGTAATTTAAAAATAATTGTTTGGTCATCCAATTTACCGAGCTCAGATGAATTCACCATAGCCTCTGTAATAGAAACCAAACTTGAATCCTCATAAATCTTTAAATGGTCTCCAATGTTAAAATCAGGGAGGTCATTTAAATTCATATGAGATTTCCTTAATTGCTTACCCTGTCTGATTTGAGAAGCTAAATCAGAAGAAACTTTTATTTCGGTCATATGTGAAAGAACATCTTTTAAAGAAGTTAGCTCAATATTCCCGTTCTTTACATCTTCTATCGTTAAAGCCTTATCAATATTAAAACCGTCACTCTCAATTCTTCTAAGCTCAGTTAAATGTCCCCCGCATCCAAGATCATTGGAAATGTCTTCTGCAAGCACTCTAATGTAAGTGCCCCGGGAACATTCCACCATAAACCTGATGAACGGTGAGTCAAACTCAAGAAGCTCTATCTTATTAATAGTTACTTCTCTAGGAGCTCTTTCAACCTCTATCCCTTTTCTAGCCAGCTCATATAATCTGACCCCATCTTTCTTAACAGCTGAATACATGGGAGGAATTTGCTTTATTTTACCCTTATATTTAGAAAATGCACCAATTATTACATTTTTATTTAAAATTCCAGGGTCACATTCTTTGAGAACTTTCCCTGTATTGTCTAAAGTATCAGTTGATATTCCAAGATGAATCACTGCCTCATATTTCTTAAAATCATTCTTCATATAAGGAATTATCTTAGTCGCATTGTTAAAACATATTGGCAATACCCCGGTTGCAAATGGATCGAGGGTGCCGGTGTGTCCTGCGCGCTTAGCTTTTATTATCTTATTTACTTCTGAAACTGCCTTTTGAGAAGTAATTCCCTTTGGTTTATCTAATATAAGAACACCGTTCACCCTAAAGCCTCTTCTACACTTGAAATTACTCTGGCTTTAACTTCTTCAATACTGCCTTTAAGTGAACATCCGGCAGCTCTTGCATGACCTCCACCGCCAAAACCCTCTGCAATCTTTGCAACGTTAACTCCGCCTTTAGACCTAAGACTGACTTTCCATTCGGGGTCACTTTCCTTTCCTTCCTGTCTAAACAACATAGCAACATCAACCCCTTTTATGCTTCTGGGAATATTAACCATCCCCTCGGTGTCCTGCCTGGATGTACCGGTTTTATTGAACATCTCTTTATCCACATATATAGAAGCAATAGTCTCATCATCAGTAATATCGAGTGTGGGGATTGCTAATTTAAACAGTTCTAACTTTCTAAGTGGTTCATTTTCATAAATAGCTTGTGAGATTTTGGAAGGTTCAACGCCAATATCAACTAATTCTGCAGCAATTCTTAGGGTGTCTGAATTTGTGTTTGAATAACTAAAGGATCCTGTATCGCTAACAATTGTGGTGTATATATTTTCTGCAATCTCTTTATCCAGAGATATTTCAAGTGCTTTTAGTATTCTGTAAATCAAGATTCCAGTTGAAGAAGCGCCTTCATCTAGAAGGTGTATATCCGCATCTGATCCCGCAGTTTGATGGTGATCTATAATTACTACATTCTTACAATCTTCGGACTTTGCATACTCTTCAAAGTCTTTCCCCGCTCGACTCGTTGCTGTGCAGTCAACCGCAAAAGCAATATCAAAAGGTCCTGATACTGAGTTTAGAGATTTTACTATATTTTCAGAGTGCGGCAGGAATTCCAACATTTCTGGAACACCATCTTTATTATAAAGAGTAATCTCTTTTCCTATCTTTTTAAGACCCAAACCAAGGCTGAGAGTAGAACCAAGGGCATCGCCATCGGGATTTTCGTGCGATGTGATCAGTATGCTTTTAGATTGTTCTATTAAATCCTGTATTTGTTCAATTTCACTCTTCACTATTAATACCTCTAAGAACTTCGTCTACTTTATATCCCGTTTCAAGAGCCGTATCGTATTCAAAATGAAGATCCGGAAGCTTCCTCATCTTTAATCTCTTAGATAGTGCAGTCTTTATAAATCCCTTAGCGCTTTCTAGTCCTTTTAAAACTTCTTTTCTATCAACAGATCCTTCTATAACAGAAAAAAATATATTAGCATCACTGAGATTATCCGAAACCCTTGCCCCCGTAATGAAGGCTGCACTAACACGAGGATCTCTAATCTCTCCTCTAATTATCATTTGGGATACTTCTTTTATTATCAAATCCGATACTCTTGCCGAGCGCTTAAAAGTAGCTGCCAAATAACTCTCCCCACTAAATATTTATTATTTCGAGTTCTCTGCTGCCCATTTGAACAATACCACTGGAGTCTATAAAATCGGTAATCTGATCTAGTACAGAATTAACAAGTCGCTTTTCATTACTTACAATACATATTCCGATTGTCGCTTTTTGCCAAAGATCGTTAGAATCAACCTCAGCTATTGAAATATTATTAAATCTGGATTTCGCTCTATGAATCAAGCTTTTTAAGGTCTGCCTCTTATCCTTAAGGGATCTATTGCCATCCATATATAAATCTATTCGGAGTATTCCTACAAACATTAGCCACAATTAAAGCTCTTGTTTAAATTCTTCAAACGTATAAAACTCAAGAATATCACCAACTTTAAGATCATTAAATCTTTCAATAGTAAGCCCGCACTCATATCCTGCATTCACTTCTTTCGCATCGTCCTTAAATCTCTTAAGAGAAGAAAGCTTACCATCAAAAGTTATTACTCCGTCTCTGAGAACCCTAACTTTGCTATCTCTCTCAACTTTTCCATCATTAACAAAGCATCCTGCAATTGTTCCAATCCTAGAAATACTAAACGTTTCCCTAATTTCTGCATGTCCCGTAATCTTTTCTTTTACTATTGGATCTAAGAGTCCTTCCATAGCACCCCTGACTCTATCAATTAGGTTGTAGATAATAGTATGTAGTTCTAATGAAATCCCCTCTCTTTCAGACATCTCGAGAGCTTTTACATCAGGTCTTACGTTAAACCCTACGATGATAGCATTTGAAGCGCTTGCGAGTATAACATCCGTTTCGTTAATCCCCCCAACTCCAGTATGGACAACTTTAACTTGACACTTCTCTGTGCTTAACTTTGTTATAGACTCTCTTACGGCTTCCACGGATCCCTGTGTGTCCGCTTTGATAATTAATGCAAGCTCTTTTATCTCTTCCTGTTCAAGTGTTTCAAATAAACTCTCTAAAGATAAAGAAGGTTTTCGCTCCTTTGCTGCAACAGTTTCTCTTTGCTTAGTTTCTCTATGACCGATGACATCCTTAGCCGACTTCTCGTCTTTAACAGCATAAAAACGCTCCCCAGCTTCCGGAACGCCGGAAAGACCCATAATTTCAACCGGGGTTGATGGCCCAGCTTCACTTACTCGGCCCCCTTTATCATCAATTAACGCTCTAACCTTTCCAAAAGTTGTTCCGGCTACTACGGTATCGCCAACTCGGAGTGTTCCTTCGCTAACTATAACTGTAGCAACGGGGCCTCTACCCTTGTCTAAAACTGCCTCTATGATAAAACCATTAGCTCTTTTGTCTTTATCTGCTTTTAATTCAAGCACATCTGCTTGTAACAGAATTAATTCTAAAAGTTCTGTAATACCCTGATTTTCTTTTGCGGATACTTCAGCAAAGAGTGTATCTCCACCCCAATCTTCAGCTAATAAGCCGATTTCAGAGAGTTCTCGTTTAATTTTCTCAGGTTCAGCATCCGGTTTGTCTATTTTGTTAACCGCAACAATAATTGGAACTTCAGCTGCCTTAGCGTGATTTACGGCCTCAATGGTTTGCGGCATCACACCATCATCCGCAGCTACAACAAGAATTACAATGTCTGTGACCTTTGCTCCACGAGCCCTCATAGCAGTAAAGGCTTCATGACCAGGAGTATCAACAAAAGCAACTTTCCCGTCTTTAACATCCACAGAATAAGCTCCAATATGTTGAGTAATTCCGCCCGCTTCACCTTCGACGACATTAGCTTTCCTTATAGTATCCAATAACGTGGTCTTTCCATGATCGACATGACCCATTACTGTTACAACCGGGGGTCTAGGAACTAGCTCATTTTCTGTTGTATCAACTTCATCTTCTAGAAGAAGGTTATCTTCCTCAAAGATGTCTGAGATGACCTCAAACTCAAACTCTTCCGCCAATAGCACTGCGGTTTCGTGATCGATACTCTGATTGATCGTAGCAGTAACTCCCAACAATATTAGTTTCTTCATTAATTCTCCAACCTTCATACTCATTAGCTTCGCTAATTCTCCGAGGTTGATCGATTCACCAACTTTGATTGCTCGTTTTGTAGATTTTACTGGAAATGGTAGTACTTCCCCTGTCTGATTCATTCCCGTCTGGGATTTAGCTGATCTAGTGTCTTCTCTGGTACTTCTAACAGGGTTTTTTCCTTTATATCCTGTATTTGGTGTAGGTCGGGATCTTGATCGTCCGCCACCCTCTACAAGATATTCCCTTCTTTTACCGGGAAGCTTAGCCCGAAAAGCTTTTCTAAGCTCTTCAAGAGTGTCTTCATCTATGATTTCTTCAGGTTTAGGTTTTGCTTTCTTGCTTTTTTTCTTAAATTTCTTTTCTGAATCTTCTGTAGTCTGTTTTGTTGATTTATCAGCTTCAGGTTGTGTTACAATAGTCTCTGTTTCACCTTCAGCAGCTTCTTCAGAAATCGTGATATCATCCTGAGATTCCTGACTAACCTCTTGAATTGGTTCATTCGCTTTATCAGAATCAATCTCTTGATGTCCTACTAATTCTTCAGCAGATTCTTTATTTGTTTCTGCATTCTCATCATCAACTACATTTTGTTGAGTGTCTGTAAGGTTTGGGGTATCAATTTGTTGCGAATCTAAACCCGCAGTTTCTGTATTTTCATTTAATTCTTCTACTTCCGGCTCTTCTAACTTCTTCTTTCTGCGTAAAACAACTCTTGCCCCTTTTCTCTTCTCAACAACTTCAGCTCCGCTCTCTGAACGAAACACCCTTACTTTTTCCTTTTCTTCAACCTTAGGTTCTTGTGCTTGAGTTCCCGCTGACTGAGAGGCGCCTATTTTATCCGTAATCCGCTTTGCCTCTTCAGCAGAAATAGAACTGGCGTGACTTTTGACAGATATACCTAAACCTTTAGCAACATTTAAAATTTCCTTGCTCGGCTTATCTAAATCACGTGAGAGTTCATAGACTCTGATATTTGACATATTTAACACATCCATTATTCAGCGATATCAATCATTTATTTTTTTAAACTTTGAGCTTATCTAAAGAAGGGTACCAAAGTTTAGTAAACTATGCAAAAGAGAGCAGTATTAAGCCAATGTTAAACCACATCTACAATTAAAAAGACATTACTATTACCCAACTTGATAAATCGACCCGCCGCTTTTTTTATTCCTGTTCTGCCTGAGTTTCTTTTTGGGGCTCCTGGGCTGGATCTTGCACCAATTCTTCTGCAATCGCATCAGGCTCAGTCATTTGATCTAATTTGTCTTTTAGTGCAAATCGTGCTGCAGTTTGTAATCTTTCAGCTTCTGCTTCATCCTTTAAACCACCCGATTTAATAAGTGTTTCTGGATCAGAAAATGCAACATCCTCTAATTTATGATACCCATCGACATATAATAAATTAGCAGTAACTTCTTTGACATTTGGCAGTGACATCAATAAAGAGACAACATCCTGCTGTTCTCGTTTTACCTGAGAATCTGTTTTTATATCAATACGCCACTCTGTCAGCTGAGACGCCAGTCTTACATTTTGTCCTCTTCGTCCTATAGCTAATGACAGCTGATCATCATCGACAATAATTTCCATTGACTTATTTTCATCATCAATTATGACTTTACTCACCGATGCAGGGGATAAGGCATTACAAGCAAACTTGGCTTGATCTGGAGACCAAGGAACTATATCGATTTTCTCTCCCCTTAGCTCCTGAATAATATTTTGAACTCTAGCTCCCCTCATACCAACACATGCGCCAACCGGATCTACATCCTGATCTTTTGATGAAACTGCAATTTTGGTACGCCCACCCGGGTCTCTGGAAAGGGCTTGAATTTCTACTATTTGGTCGCCTATTTCAGGAACCTCAGATTCAAACAGCTTTCTCACAAAATCTTTATGTGACCTGGAAAGAATTAATTGTGGACCTCTTTTTGTTTCCTTAATATCAATCAAAAGAGCTCGCATGCGTTCTTTGGGTTTATAATACTCTCTCTGAACCTGCTGCTCGGGAGGGAGAAAAGCTTCAGTTTTGCCTAAATCAACGATAATGTTTCTTCGTTCTACTCTTCTAACAATACCGCTGATAAGCTCCCCTTTTCTATTTTTAAATTCTTCATATATAACTTTACCTTCAGCTTCTTTGATACTCTGAAGTATTCTCTGTTTAGCATTTTGTATAGCAATTCTAGTAAAATCAGGATTTATTTTGACTCCAATCTGATCGCCAAGCTCGGCCTCAGGATCAAGATTAATAGCCTCTGCTTCTGTAATTTCCATCTCAGGATCTTCAATTTCTTCAACTACAGTTTTAAATTCGAATAATTCTACATCTCCATCATCTTCGTTAAAGTGAACTTCTAATTCCTTATCCAAATCTTGCATTCTAAATAGTTTTTGGGCAGCAGACAAAACAGCTTCTTCAACTGCTGAAACTATTTCTTCTTTTTCAATCCCCTTATCCTTACAAACAGAATCCATTACACGACTTAATTCAGTAAGTGCTGACATTGCAAATCTCCCTTTAGAAATCTAATTCCAGGTTTGCCTTTTCTATTTTATCATAGGGAATTAAATGATTGGCCCCATTGGCTTCAAGTAATACCGTTTCATCTACGAAATCTACTAGTTTCCCTATAAAAAATTTATTATCATCTATATTTTCAATTGTTTTTATTTTTACCGTTTTACCTTTGAACCTAATATAATCACTTGGTTTCTTTAGAGATCTTGTAAGACCAGGGGAAGAGACTTCAAGATTATACGAACCCGCAATCACTTCATGAATCTCAAGAAGAGTGCCAAGTTCTCTGCTAATCTGAGTGCAGTCATCTATTGTTACGCCTTTTTCTTTATCAATAAACACTCTCAAGACTCCCCTACTAGCTGAACCTTTAAACTCTAGATCAAACAGTTCAAGATTCTTCTCTAATAGTATCGGTTCTAACAGTTCTTTGACGTTAGATATTATATTCTGTTCTGGTGAAGCTAAATCTGATGAAACCATAACTAAGAACCCTTTTTCTATTTAAATATTAAAGCTTAGCGGTACCCTAAAAATTAAAAAAAGCGGGTTGAACCCGCTTTTCGTCACAGAGATATTACCCAATTTAATGTCATAGAGCAAGAAGGAGATCATATCTGATCTTCCTCATATCCATGTGATAATCTATTGTAATGACCATATTCTGGTCATATTTAGGAAATAAATCATTTTGAACACCTGAAAAGACTATTAATGTTTGAGTATCTAAAGCTATCTTTATCTATGATAGGGTCTAAATTTGAGTCGAATTTTGTGAAGGGTTGCTTCTTGCTCTGGGGTGAGTACATCTTTTATTTTTAAAAACATTTCAACCTTCGTTCTAGTATAAGCAGCTTTCGCAGCTTCTATTCTATCAATTAATTGTAATACATCTTCTCTTTTTGCTTCACGATTACGTAACTCCTTTTTTAACTTTACTTCGTTAACATTAAGTTGTCTTCGATATTGAACAATTTTCTTTTTATATGACGAAAAGATATTATCTATTTTATTTGCTTGATCTCTAGTTAAATTAAGCTCACCTGCAATTTGTGGATCTTTCCACCACTTATAATTCGATCTAGCCCCAAGCATGGCATTTGCATTTAATGAAAAAACAATTGCAAAGAAAACCATCAACAACGATATTCTCAATTAATTCCTCCGTTACCGTTGCCATCAACATCAGTGCCACCATCCCAGGCCCCATAAATCGCAAGCACACCTGCTGTCTCTGTAGATATTGCATTATCAAGCTCAATCAGAATTAACTCATCTTGCCGTTCGTCACTCATAAACAAATTATTTACCATATCCGGACTAAAGACACCAAAAGTTATAATGCTGACTAAGAAGATAGAGGCCATCGCTCCTGCTAATGTCCAGTTAAGTTTAATATCTCTAACCCAATTTAAAAACCCGGGTTTGAGCTTAACTTCATCAACAGCGGCTTTATCCCAGAAATTAGATAGAAACTGTGCATCAGGTTCTAATTCATCCCAAGTTTCAAGCAGACTCCAAAGATTTTTAGATTCAGAGAGATCGCTCTTACATTCATTACAACTATCTAAGTGGCTCTCTACACTTGCTTTTTCATCAGATCCCAAGTCGCCTAATGAATACTGAATTAGAAGCTCTTTAATATTTTTACAGTCCATATTCTCCTTCCTCCGTCAAATATGGTTTCAACTTATTTACCAATTTCATCCTTCCCCTATGAACATAAGCTTTTACAGCTCCTACTGTACATTCCAGGACATTCGCAGTCTCTTCATAAGAAAGCCCTTCATACTTACAAAGCATAATAGCAATTTTTTCTCTTTCTGGCAAAGTTTCCATTGCGCTAAATATTACATTCTTCATTTCTTTCCTATAAATTATATCGTCTGATATTTCTACTTCTGAATCCTCATATTCTCCAGTGTTTTCAGTCATTTCATCTAAGCTAATATTGGTATTCTTTTTTTTTACATGCGTCAGGCTTACATTTGTAGCAATTTTATACAACCACGTAGTAAATTTAGCTTCCGGTCTATATTTACTTGCTGAACGGTAGACTCTTAAAAAAACCTCCTGAGCAAGATCTTCTGAATTTTCCTTCAAATTTGTAAACCTATATATATAATTTAACACCCCTTTATAATGCCGGTTCATTAGCTCACTAAATGCGCTATCATCCCCGGCCTTTGTCCTCAACATAAGCTCTATATCGCTTTCCATATGAATGCCATAACAGCTTTACTAATTATTAACTACAATCCTAAGAAAAAGTTTCAATTATTAGAAATTTTTTGCTGTCTAATTACCTCTTAGAACTACAAAACAGAATTAAATCTCCGTGATATAAGAAATCTTGTTAAAATATGAGTAAAACAAGAGTAAACATGCTGACTATACGCTCCCTGAATAAATAATAACAAAAGTTAGATTACTACCTCTTTCTAAAAAAATTAAAGAGTGTTTACTTTTTCTTTAGTCTCTCCAAATACTCCCCAGTTCTGGTATCTACTTTTATTATGTCACCTATATCAATAAACAAGGGGACTAGGATTGTTGCCCCTGACTCTAATGTAGCAGGTTTTGTACCCCCCGATACGGTATCCCCTTTAACGCCAGGGTCAGTTAGTGTTACCTCGAGCTCAACCGCAGTAGGAAGCTCTACCCCCATAGGTTCGTCATTAAAGTAAAGTATATTTACCTCTTGTTGTTCTTTTAAGAAGTCGGCAGCGTCTCCAATTTGTTCTTTTGATAGAGCGTTCTGATCATATGTTTCTAAATCCATAAAGTGAAATCCAATATCGTCTTTATATAGAAACTGCATATTCTTTCTATCCATATCAGGCACTTTAAAGGCATCCCCGGACCTGAAACTCTTTTCCTGTACAGCACCTGTAACAATATTCTTGATCTTGGTTTTCATCACTGCGCTACGCTGTGCCATCTTTGAGTGATGATACTCAATAATCTCCCATATCCCACCATCGTATTCGATTTTAAGTCCTTTATGAAATTGGTTTGTTTCTACAAATCCCATAGCATTCTACCTCCCTATACAGATTCTGACTTTATTGTAATAAAATTCGTTTTTGATCCTACATAAGTTCTTCATCATCAATACTGTTATCGGCTATTGTAAGATGATCAGTATCGTCTGAAATTCTAAAATCCTCACTTGCCCAAGTACCAAGATCTATCATCTTGCACTTTTCAGAACAAAAGGGTCTCCACTTATTATCTTTCCAAGACACTTCTTTTTTACATCTTGGACATTTAACTTTTAAGCTCATCATTCTTCTCGTTTTTATAATTAAATTTAAGCTACATACCCCAATTATACAATTAAGCTCTCACTTAATTAGAAATAATCACTCTTGATCGATTTATGATCTCTTGAACATCCTTTCAATATCATAATAGGAAAGCTCTTGAGCAACAGGTCTCCCGTGAGGACAGGAATGTGGGAAATCCATACGATCAAGCTCTTCAAGCAAAGCCCTCATCTCATTATAACTAAGCTCAAAATTTGCGGTAATTGAAGCATGGCAAGCCATAGTTGCTATTACCAAGTCTATCTTCTCACTAATGCTCTCCTCTTTACCTTCACCTGCTATTTCAGATATCACATCTTTGACTAATAAACTAGAATCAACATTTTTTAGGAGAGCTGGAACTGATCTTATCAGAAAACTGTTATTACCAAATTCCTCAATTCTTAGTCCAAGAGACTCAAAATCTCCAACATGCCTATTTATCAGGCTCGATTCATAGGGGGGTAATTCGAGTACCTCAGGTACCAGTAACTCTTGCACTTCCAAATCTTTTTTCTCCAAATATGCGCGCTTTATTTTTTCGTAATTTATCCTCTCATGCGCAGCGTGCTGGTCAACAAGAACCATGCCGTTTTGAGAAGCGCACACAATATAAAGCTCTCTAATCTGGCCTATGATCTTTAAACTTGAATAAAGACCACTGCTCCCGAAAAGACCATCCGTTTGATTTTCATTCGTTGATAAACGGTATTCATGTCCTATATGCCTGGACGGCCTTATCTCTTCAATATGCGAAGTTTCATGTCTAGTTTCCGATCTCGAAAAATCCTGAACATCTTCAGAGAAACTTCTTTCACTTCTGGCATAACTCTGAATGTCTTGATAATTAGATTGAGACTTATTGCTATCCAGAAAATCCGACATTGAGTTTTCTACTCTTTCCTTATAGCTCTTTATCCAAGGAGCTTCTCTTAACATATTAATAATCGAAGTTTTTATTAAATCTGCAATGAGCCTTTGGTTTCGGAACCTGACTTCATTCTTTGTAGGATGCACATTTACATCAACTTCAGGAGAAGGGATATTTATAAAAATAGCACCCTGGGGGAATTTTCTTTTCTCAAGCATTTTCCCGTATGCATCAATTACAATTCTTGTTAAGAATTTATCTCTGACAGCCCGTTTATTAATATATGTGAATAACTTATGTGTCGTAGATCTTGTATCCAGTGGACTACTCATAAAACCCGATACTTTAACTCCTTGCGCCTCAGCATAAATACTTTGCAATTCAGTATTAGGAAATATGTCGGACAACCTGTCTATTAAATTTTCTCTCTTAGAAAGATTAAGAATAGTTTTACCGCTACTTACGACCTCAAAACCTATTTCAGGTCTCGACATTGCCTCTCGCTGTACTATATCTAATACATTTGAGAGTTCTGTCTCGATTTTTCTCATAAATTTTAATCTGACAGGTGTATTGTAGAAAAGATTTTTTACCTCAATAGTCGTACCTGCTGGAGATCCAGTCTCTTCAACTTTTCTAATTTTCCCACCTTCTCCTGATATCATAGTGCCAATTACAGCCTCGTTCACTCTGGTTGTAATTTTAAATCTTGAGACACTGGCTATGCTAGGGATGGCTTCACCTCTGAAACCCAGAGACTTAACCGAAAAAAGATCGTTTATGTCTTTAATCTTACTAGTAGCATGACGCTCTAAAGATAAAAGAGCTTCATCCCTGCTCATCCCCTCTCCATCATCAGATACTTCAATCAGTTTCTTACCGCCTGATTCGAGTTCAATCTTTATTGATTGACTACCAGCATCAATTGAATTCTCAACAAGCTCCTTTACAACAGAAGCTGGTCGTTCAACAATTTCTCCAGCAGCTATTTTGGAAACCACATTATCAGATAGGATTCTTATCTTTCCCATTTTCTATGCGCCTAATTACTTATAAATAGATTTAGAATTTAAAAGAGAAATACTTATAATGAGACTATAGCTATTGTGAGCAAAAAGGGTCAAGAGAATATATTCCATATCCCCAATATCAGAAGAAAGATGACCGGAACCAATATACAGGCTATAGCTAAAATGGCATAGAACGAGAGAGTATGATAGGCCCCTACTCCGTATACATCATCTGAATGTTCTTTTAATATTCTTTTGAATTCACTCAACATACTTCTAATAATTTACCTCATTAAAAAGTCAAAAGCTAAAAATAAAGGTTAATCCAAATTATTGGACACAACTATAATTCGACTAAAATTCTTAGATTCGAATTTAATTTTAATTCACTTGACTTTTTTAGTGGATTTTAGGGCACTTACATAAGAATCTACGGGTATAGCGGCAAGCGTCATTATCTCTATAGTCCCTCTTGAGCACAAATCAACTGAAAGTTCGCTAACAGTTTCATTATCAGACGCATCGATTACGCTTACAAAATCATAAGGGCCTAGAGTGGCGTATTGCTCAAGAACTTTTACTCCCAAACTCTCTAATTCCGAGACGACCTCTCTAATCCTCTCAGGTCTTTGTTTAATTGTTTTCCTGCCCTCAGTGGTCAATTTGCTTAAAAGAATATATACACTCATTACAATGCCCCTTAGTACTATTCAAATAATGGTATATTATTCCAGCTTTTATTAACGATTACCAAGAGAGCTCAAAATTCTAGATAAAATATATTATTTTGCAGAGGTACAATTTCGGCTTTAATTATGTATAATCTTATCTTAATCTTGTTGCCATCTTAAGGAGAAAACATGCTTTATAAAACCCAACTGAGCTTTAACCTGAAAAAAATATGCTTAAATGTTTTAATGCTTGTTGCGTTATCGGTCATTCTTATAAACATTTCACTACCTAGCACTAAAGCTCAACAGAAAAAACCCGAATCGGTAAAAAGGGTGATAGTGGTAAAAGATTACAAATGGTCTTCAGGTGGTATGGGAAGACCCGCTATCATATCTGAGATAACAATAGAAAACAGAAGCGAGAATGACTATAAGGACCTGGCTGTTGAAGCTAATTTATATACATCAAATGATATCCCATTAGGTTCGCTCCGAACAACTATTAAAGAAATCCTGCCAAGTAAAAGTGAAAAGACTTTTTACAACCTAAATTTTGGAATTATGCATTCTGAACTTAAAAACTCAGTTGTCAGAGTTGTAAATGCTGATCTAATAGAAAAAGGTTCACCCACTCAAGCTAAAGACCTTATTTTAGTTAAGAATTGGGAATGGAGCGGTGGACAGTATGGTACTGAGGGAATATTAAAAGAAATCACTCTGGACAACAGAAGCGGTGAAGCCTGGAAAGATATAGAAATAAGCGTCAATTTTCTTGGAACAAAAGGCGGCAAATTGGGTGTCAGAGGATTTACTAGCAGAGCAGTAATACATGATGTGATCCCTCCAAGAAGTGAAAAAACCTATACAGGAATTAATGTTGGATTTAGACACCCTGATGCTAAGGAAGTCAGTATTAGTGTTAGAAGTGCAAAACCTATATCAGACAAAGAACTCAAAATCACCATGGCTAAAAAAGAAGGTAAAAAAGCCGTTAAGAAAAAGAAGGTAAAGAAAACTGTTAACGAACAAGGTGAAGAAGTATATTCAGATTCAGGGCCGGATTATGGTCCTGACGGTAAGAAGCTTTCCCTTTCTGAGAAATACAAGAAAAAGTTAGAAACCGAGCAAGGTATCACCACCTCTTCAACAGACACAGGATCAGCAGATTCAGGCTCAGAATCAAATGACCAGGTAGCATCGTCAGATAAGACCTCAGAATCTGGGCAATCAGTTAAAGAAACTATCACAGCTCCGAAGGATGATACCACAACAGCACAGGTCGATGATTCCTCAGACGCCTCCGGAGACGAAGAAGAATACGAATATGAATATGAGGAGGAAGTTCCTCTTCCAGCTGAGGATATTGTAGTGGAAGATTTTAAATTTTCAGGCGCAGTTCCTCAAACGATGGGAAGAATAAGTGAAATAACACTTAGAAATCTTAGTGATATTCCTTATACACATATTGAGCTCAAAGTCGACTTTTTCTCTTTAAAAGAAGAAACTCCTATGTTTTCAAATAGGGCAACAATTACGGATGTACTTCCGGCTAAAGGGAAAAAAACATTTAAAAACATAAAAGCGGGATTTTTAAATGCTATCCCACAGGAAGTCAGAATTAAAGTTATTACAGCAGTACCATTTAGTCAGTATTAATCACAAATATTGTATCTAATTGAGGAACTTTAGAGTGTAGAAGAATTATAGTAGGTTTAACTGAGTACCACCGGGTCTTCTAAAGTGATCAGTTGAAAGCTCTATCATATTGTTTTTCATTCCAGCTTTTCGTTTTGCTACTTCAAACATATCTTTTACCTGCTCAGCGTATATACCTTTGCCCTTCATTCGGTCATGAAAATCCTTACTATTTAATTCACCGTCTCTTATTGATCTAATGCGGTTAAGCACCTTGTCCATTGTGTCGGGGAAGTGTCGCTCCAGCCATTTGGAGAAAATATCTGATACTCCATAAGGCAATCTAAGCATGATATAACCTGCACCTATAGCCCCGGCATCTGCGGCACTTTGTATTATATTTGGAATCTCATGATCACTAAGACCTGGGAGTACTGGAGCTACCATGACAATTACCGGAATTCCTGCCTTTGAGAGTTTCTCAATTGCTTTTAGTCTCAAGCTGGGCTCTGAAGTTCTTGGTTCCATCAGGTTTTTCAACTTAGGATCCAAAGTTGTAATTGATACTGCAACTAAAGCTCCCTTCCAACTTGCAAACTCTTTTAATATATCAATATCTCTTGTTACTAGATAATTCTTAGTTACAATGCCGACAGGATTTCGAAACTCGTGTAAAATCTCAAGACATAAGCGAGTTAGACGAAAGCGCCGTTCAGCAGGTTGATAACAATCAGTGTTTCCACTCAGAGCAATCGTTTGTGGTTGATACCTTTTTGCTGACAGCTCTTTTCTGAGAAGCTCTGGAGCCTTTTCTTTAACAAATATCTTTGTTTCAAAGTCCAGCCCCAACGATAAACCCAAATATTCATGACCAGGGCGCGCATAGCAGTATATACATCCATGCTCACACCCTCGGTAAGGATTAATACCTGCATTAAAACCGACATCAGGACTATCGTTGTAGGTGATTATAGATCTAGTGGCGTCTTTATAAAAAACTGTTGAGGGGGATAAACCTTCTGCTATCTCTTCTTCTGAAGGGATAAAATCTATTTTATCAAAACGATTTCCAGGATTCTCGGCAGACCCCCTACCCTTAAATCCAGCTGTTATATGATCCATAGAAAAATTATATAAGATGGTCTCATAAAATTATAGGTGTCTTTTTTGGATTAAATTGTAAAGTTTGAAATAAGTGGAAATTAAACAAAAGTCTCAAGCTCTTTTACAAGCTCATCAACTATCTGATTTTCTTTGAAAGACCTGACCAATTTACCGTCTTTATAGAGCATCCCCTTTCCTCTGCCGCCGGCTATACCTATATCCGCCTCTGATGCTTCGCCGGGACCGTTAACCACGCAGCCAAGTATAGCAACTTTGATAGGTCTTGGAAGTTCAATGTTGGTAATTCTATCTTCGACATCTTTCACAAGCTTCATAAGGTCTATTTCTAGTCTGCCGCAGCCTGGGCAAGAAATAAGCTCAATGCCGTTTCTTCTTAAACCCAGAGATCTGAGAATGTTGAATCCGACCGCTATCTCATCCACCGGATCACCAGTTAGAGATACTCTGATTGTATCTCCAATGCCCTCAGCGAGGAGTGTACCTATACCAATTGAAGACTTGATTGTACCCATCTCATATGTGCCCGCCTCTGTAACTCCTAAGTGAAGTGGGTAATCACATCTCTCAGCCAAAATACGGTAAGAGGCAATCATCTTTTTAACGTCCGTGGATTTAACCGAAATTTTTATATCTCTAAAATCAAGATCTTCCAGTATCTGAACGTGTCTAAAAGCGCTCTCAGCAAGTGCTTCAGGTGTTGGAGAGCCATGTTTTTTTAGAATATCTTTTTCAAGCGAGCCTGAATTAACCCCTATCCTGATCGGTATTCCTCTCTCTTTAACCGCATCTACTACTGCTTTGATACGGTATTTAGCTCCAATGTTTCCAGGATTAATTCTCATTCCGTCAACGCCTTGATTAACAGCTTCAAGGGCTAGTTTATAATCGAAGTGAATATCTGAAACAATAGGAATATTAGTCTGCTTTTTAATCTCTCCAAGAGATTTGGCAGCATCCATATCAGGAACAGCGAGGCGTACAATATCACAACCGGCTTTTTCTAAACTCTTTATCTGTGCAACTGTTGCTTGAATATCGCGAGTATCGGTTTTAGTCATAGATTGAACTGTAACCGGGGCTCCGCCTCCGACTCTTAATCCGCCAAGTTCAATCTGTTTGGAATTCCTTGCCATTATAGTCCTACAAAGATTACTGCTTTAGTTTATGTGATTTTGTAAAGTGTATAGCAAATCATAGGCAAATCAATCAGTTTGCCTGAGTTTCTTCTTCCTTCTCTTTCTTTTCAGCCTTTTTACCTCTACCGCCAGGCTTAGATGCTACTATATTGCCGTTTTCATCTATGTTCTTAATATTCCTGCACTTAGGATAACCCGTGCACCCAACAAATTTACCGTAACGGCCTTTCCTCTCAGCCATAGGTTTTCCACATTTTTCGCACTTGATATCTTCTCTTATAACTGGCTCTTCTTTCTCAAGTATTTTTATATTTCCATCAGGATCAAGTTCAAATGGTTTTGCATTTTTGCAGTCAGGATATCTGGAACAGGCTAAAAACTCTCCGCGCCTGCCTTGCTTAATTACCATAGGAGCGCTGCACTTATCACAAGGCAAATCTTCTCTTATTTGAGGAGCGGCTCTTTCTACAATTACGATTTTACCTTCTTTGTCGTATTCAAAAGCCTTAGCGTTTTTACATTCCGGATATTTAGAGCAGGACAGAAATTCTCCTCCCCTTCCCCATTTGACAATCATAGGAGCATTGCAGCTGTCGCAAGCAATATTAGTTTCAACACCTTTCATGGACTCCTGAGCGTTATCAAGTCTGTCAGAAAAACCGGTATAAAAACTCTTAAGAAGCTCGACCCAGTTTATGTTACCGTCTTCAACATCATCTAACTTCTCTTCCATTTCTGCTGTAAACTTCACATCCATAATCTCGGGGAACCCCTGAATGAGAAGATCATTTACAGTTCTGCCTAAAACAGTCGGGGACAATCTATTTTTTTCTCTTAGTACATATTCACGATCCTGAATAGTAGAAATAATACTTGCGTAAGTCGACGGACGGCCAATACCTTTTTCTTCAAGCTCTTTTACAAGTGAGCTCTCGGTAAATCTCGGCGGTGGCTGTGTGAAGTGCTGTTTGCCCTCTAGATTTATAAGATCTAGGGTATCTCCAGTAGAAACATCCGGCAGCTTTCTTATCTCATCTTTTTCTTTTGCTTCTTCCTCTTCTTCCTTACCCTCAAGATATACCGCGGAAAAACCCTGGAATTTAATGATAGAACCTGTTGCACGGAACTTAGCTTTTCCGGCATCGATTTCTACTGTTGTCTGGTCATAAATAACTGGAGTCATCTGTGATGCAACAAATCTCTGCCAAATAAGTTTATACAACTTGTATTCTTCTTCTGAAAGAAATTCTTTTATTGAATCCGGCACTTTGTCAACAAAAGTTGGCCTTATTGCTTCATGCGCATCTTGTGCTGACTTCTTAACTTTAAAAGTATTAGGTTTATCGGGTAAATATTCGTTTCCATAATTATTCTTAACATAAGCCCTAACATCATCTAAGGCTTCATTTGAAACTCTCACAGAGTCTGTTCTCATATATGTAATAAGACCTACAGGTCCCTCTGAGCCAAGCTCCTTTCCTTCGTAAAGCTTCTGAGCAACTGACATGGTCTTTTTAGTACCAAATCTAATTTTTCTTGATGCTTCCTGTTGAAGTGTACTTGTAATAAAAGGTGGCTGCGCGTTTCTTTTTTTATCTTTTCTGTCTACTGAAGAAATTATGAATTTTTCATTTCTAATAGAATCCAGAATATGGTTTGACTGCCCTTCGTTTTCTATCTCAGCCTTTTCACCTTCAAATCTTACTAAAGCAGCTATAAAAGATTCAGACGGCTCATCCTGGGAGCGTTTTAACTCAGATTCAATTGACCAATATTCTCTGGCCTTAAAAGCTTCAATTTCCCTTTCTCTTTCAACTACTATTCTAAGAGCAACACTTTGAACCCTTCCTGCGCTGAGCCCTTTTTTCACCTTTCGCCACAATAATGGGCTAACTTGATAACCAACCAGGCGGTCGAGCACTCTTCGGGCTTGCTGAGCTTCAAAGCGGTCCTGACTCAGGTCGGTAGGATTCTCTATCGATTTCTGAACCGCATTTTTTGTAATCTCATGAAAAAGCACTCTGTGCGATCTGTCCCAGATGTCTAATTCATTGGCAATGTGCCAGGCAATTGCCTCTCCCTCTCTATCAGGGTCAGATGCCAGATATACATTATCGGCCTTTTTTGCAGCCTTTTTAAGTTTATCAAGATATTTGCCTTTACCCCTTATAACTACATAATCGGGATTAAAGTTATTCTCGATATCCACACCTAACTTACTGCTAGGGAGATCGATAAGGTGCCCTGATGAAGCTTCAACATTAAAATCCGCACCTAAGTATTTCTTGATTGTTTTAGCTTTCGCTGGAGACTCAACAATAATAAGAGATTTAGACATTACCCCACCTGTTTTCCAATTTTATATCAATGTTTAGATTAATCATAATCATTTGAGATTCAATCTTATATTTAATCACTAGGCATTTTACCTGAATAAATATTATTGCAAATAAATCCATAGATTTGTCATAAATAATGTATTAAATCTCTATAAATACAAATAATTTACAAATATTCAATTACCAATCCCTACTCCAAAATATTTAAGTCCAATTTCTTTTAGTCTATCCGGCTTATATAAATTGCGCCCGTCAAAGACAACATTTCCCCTCATTAATTCCTTTATTTTAAGAAAATCAGGCTGTCGATACTCATTCCACTCAGTATTAATAATCAGTGCATCTGCACCTTCGCAAGCACTGTAATTAGACTCTGCGTAATTTACCTTGTCTCCGAAATGAGCTTTAGCATTCTCCATTGCAACAGGATCATGAACTGTTGCCGATGCGCCGGCTGAAAGGAGTTTTTCTATAATAAATAGTGAAGGGGCCTCTCTAATATCATCAGTTTTAGGTTTAAAAGAGATTCCCCAAACTGATATTTTCTTACTCTCCAGCTTTCCTTTAAAGTAATTTTCAATCTTCTTCCAAAAAAGCTCTCTTTGTTTTGTATTAACTTCATCAGTTGCTTTACACACTTGGAGCTCTGAGCCAAACTCGCTTCCAATATTAATAAGAGCCTTAACATCCTTTGGAAAGCAGGACCCCCCGTATCCGATACCAGGAAACAGGAAATGTCGCCCTATTCTATCATCAGACCCAATTGCATTTCTGACTTCTGAAATGTTAGCTCCTACCACTTCACACAAATTTGCAATTTCATTCATGAAAGAGATTCTCGTTGCAAGCATTGCATTGGCTGTATATTTAGCCAGCTCAGAGGATCTAATAGAAACCACAAGCGCTCTATCACTGGACCTCATAAACGGAGCGTACAGTTCTTTTAAAATCCGCCCTGTTGCTTCATTTTCTACTCCAATTAAGACCCTGTCAGGTTTCATAAAATCTTCCACGGCTGCCCCTTCTTTTAGAAATTCCGGGTTTGAAGCAACATCAAAATTAATATTTGACACCTTCTTAATCTCATCACGAATCATCTCAGTCGTACCTACGGGAACAGTACTTTTTGTAACGATTACTTTGTAATCATCTAGGCTTTCCCCTATTGATTTTGCTACTTCAATAACTGCACTCGTATCAGCTGACCCGTCTGCATTTGGAGGAGTTCCTACGGCAATTAGGACTACTCTAGAATTCTTTATTGCATAATCAAAGTCGGTCGTAAAATGAAGGCGTTCTTCTTTTATATTCTTTTTAACAACATCTTCAAGACCAGGCTCATAGAAAGTAACATGCCCTTGTTTTAGACTATTTATCTTCTCTTCGTCTATATCTACACAAATTACGTTATTCCCGCTTCCCGCGAGACAGGCGCCTGTAACTAATCCGACATATCCTGTTCCAATTACACTTATGTTCATATTTGTCCTCTGATTTTTAAAAGCATACTAGCATATCATCAAAAAATGAATTTAATATAAAGAATTTCCTCAAAGGGGAATTTCCAGGTTTTACAAATTCATCTAATATATTATTGCTCATATTTAATTCGGCTAGCTAATTAGACCATTGCGGAACCCGAAAAGCATTAGTTCTGAGCGATTTTTTACTTTGAGCTTTTTAAAAACTTTATATAAATGAAACTTTACAGTTTTTTCACTAATATATAATTCATCAGCAATTTCTTTATTAGTCATGCCAGTAAGAACAAGCTTTATTATCTTGATCTCAGTCTCTGTTAAATCATAAATCTGGCCCTTCAAATTTACTTCCTTAGTTGGATAAACTGAACCATCCACCACTTTACCCATCAATTTTCTCTCAGCCCAAAGCTCTCCATCATTAACAGCCTTAACTGATTGAATTAGTTCGGAAGCATCTACATTCTTTTGTACATAGCCTCTTATACCGGAACGAATGCCGTTTATTAACAGGTTTTCACTATAGCTATTGTCGATTAACAAAATCACCTTTGCGTTCTTATTCTTTTTAACCAGTGCCAATATCTTATTTAGGTTTAAGCCTTTGAGATCCACATCAAGAATCAGAATATCAAAGTTCTTTTGTTTAGAGGATTCGATTAGATCGATCAACGTTGAAGCAACAGAAACCACATCGACCTTTTTATCTTCAGAAAGAATCTTGGAAACCCCTTCTCCATAAAGAGAATGAGAACAGGCAATTAAAGTTTTAATAGTCGGAGAATTCTTTTTGGACATGGAAATGCCTTGAACTTCAATTATTAAACTGAATCAAATAGAGCTATAATTACACCATACTTTGGTATTAAGCTCAAGGCATACAAAAGTTAGATACGGACTATGCTTATTGCACAGGTTCAGGAGGTCCGATCAGAGGTGCAGCAACAGGACTTGCAGCTCCTATAAAGACAACCATAGCGTCTCCACCAGGGTTTGCGGGTATGGGAAGTATCTCGAAGTTGTTAGTAGCCCATACGTTTCCCGAAGGGTCGATCTCAACTGATGTGCTTCGTGTAAGACCGTCAAAGAAATAGCCTATGGGAGCTATCGGGTCACCGGTCTCATGGCCTGGAGGACATTTAGAGGTATCCTCTCCGCAGAAGTATGAAATAGTGCTTCCGTCAAAGTTC
>Ga0209633_10000298_pt1 | contig 58725 bp, 39 predicted proteins | sample Cruoilmetagenom1_FD_187290 | JGI IMG/M metagenome (GOLD analysis project Ga0209633, IMG submission 187290) | Oil polluted marine microbial communities from Coal Oil Point, Santa Barbara, California, USA - Sample 1 (SPAdes) (version 2) | ecosystem: Environmental > Aquatic > Marine > Oil seeps ... | reverse complement strand
TTTGTTGTACGGTTAATTTCTGTTCTGGTTTATCGGTCATGTGACTGCTCCTTTGTTTTGTGAAGGAACAGCCTGCAGAATATAACCTCAGGAGTATAGAGTGTAGTTTACTTGGCGCTTACGCTACTACAGCTAAAATGACTCAACTAGATCAGATCCCGACTAATACAATTTATATATTTAGTGATGTAATGTAGTAATATTGTGCTTTAGATTTTGGTCCATTTCAATCCTTTGTTATTCTCTGCTAAAAGTAGGGTTCTTGGGTCAATACCCTATCGTAGAGCTGATAAGCAAATGAATGGCAAATCAATAACCAATAGCTCACCTACAACTTTTTAGATGCTATTTTTCGTTCTAAAAGTATGATTATTGAGTTCTTCGAGAATCAATAGTAATCACTCGCTATCTATCTTTGTTTATTGTCCTGTGCTACGGCTCCCCAAGTGATTTTACTTACATCACTCCCCTCATTGGTTAATGTAATTAAATATCCTTCAGATAAGTATGTATCTACATTCAGTTTATCCAACCGTCTATTTGGTGATTTATACAGTTCTCAGCTACACGCCCATATTATGTTTCACCGAGCAATCTACTGATGCCATTACCTAGCCAGCAAGTGAATAATCTCTAAATCAGCGGGGTCGTCACTTTTTAAGACTCCACTTGGCGTCTTACTGAGTTCTTCAGAATGGTCAGTAAATAACCGAAACACTCTAACAGGTCACGTGTTCTTGAGTAAATTCATTACCTCGGGAAATTCATTAACAACACCTGATTCAGTAAATTGCCAAACAAGATAGCTGCAGTTATCACCAAAAGGGAGAGCAAGCAAATACCCCTTCTCTAAGCGTTTATGGACCGCACTGGATGTAATACTTAAGAATTCTGCAACTTCCTCTACTGAGTCATAGTCGCTTGCTGCAAAAGCAGTCTGGCTTTGTGCTAATAATTCATGCAGAGTATATGTTTCCTTTTCTTTAGCTTTTTCCATATCTTCTATTCGACTATTTGATTGATGGATATATTCCAAGGCATCATCAATAGCTGCAATTGCTTGGTCGGTTTTGACATTCATTTGATCAATCATAGCTATCAGCTTTTTTACATCTTTCTTTTTAACCATAATTTAGACTCTTACACGCCACACCTAAATTGTTTATTGTATTTAATATGAATTACACAAATCGTTTTAACGCTATAAGTAATGCCAATAAAAATTGCAATTTACTGAAGCGCAATATCATTAGTTCGTAAGCTTTCATCATTAAAATATCATGATTTGCATTACCTCATAGACAGATAATACGCCTGTTATAACAAGTCTACTAACGCTATTTCCCAAAGATAGTTGATTCATCCCACCTATTTACTGCACTTATGACTTTGTACAGTACTTAACTGTCATTATCCGGTTTAACCCTTGTATGAAAGACTTTGCGAAAAAAACACTAGATCTTTACGAAAATGCTATCTGTTCAAATGGACTTAAACTGTTATTTAGTAAATAGTCACAATTTTCTATATTATCTGCTGGCGTTCAGTGTTTTAAGATCGGCCTTGCTGGCTTTGAGTTAATGGTGGTGAGTAAGGTATCGACTGCCAGTTCGGTGCTTTTTTCATGAGCTGGGTCAGGCGCTCTTTGGTGGATAAGGTCGCATAGTGGCCAATTTTTATAAAGACATTATAGTAGTCGATGCCCTATTAATACGCCTTGTGAGGCTTTGGTGCTGATTTCGCCGATGATGGTGTAGCGTATCAGGGTATTTTTTTGTTGGATACGACGTTAGTTCCACGCGCCTAGTTGAGGACACGGCCAGCAGTACCGGCGGCGGCAACACGTGAACCAGGAATCGGGGCTACGGTCACAACACCGGCGACTATAGCATCACCCAGGCCGATCCATCTGAGCACGTTGGCGATGGTATCGCCAACGGTTTCGCTGTTGGTTTTGAAGCCTTGCTTTAAGCTGATGTTGTTGCTGTGGTAATCGAATTCAAAGACACCTTCGGGGGTAACGATTATCGTGATTCCAGGCTTTGAAGGCATTCATCAGGGCTTCTTGTGGGCTGAGGCCTTCGCCAATGAATTCGGAGGTACCACTCTGGTTGTCTGGTTGAGTCCAGTCGACCAGCACCATTTGGTGCCGCTGTTATTCATGGGACTGACGAAGACTCGTAAGATGGGCCATTGGGTTGTGGAGCTTGGGTAATACTGAGCCTTGACGGAGAAACGTCGTCTGCCTTGGGTGCTTTTTAGGCGTTCTTCCAGTTTTTTGATGAATTCTTGTCTTTTTTCTTTGTATTCTTCTTTTTTGATTGAAACATATTTATAAAAAAAGAACACCTATCATTGAGTGTATTATTACGTAATATATTGACCAAGTTCCTTATCAAAAATCCCTTCAGTATGAAACATTAAATTACTTGAACTTTCGTTAGGGTTATATGTGCAAGCGGCCCAATGGCAATTTCCCATATCAGGTTTTACTAAATTGCTTAATGGCGTATCTTCACTAACAGTAATAACTAGAAACGGACACCCAACACTAAATTGCTGCCTAGCTTTCACATTTTCATCTTTCACTAGCGTGATTGAATCTTAATTTTGGATGAAATCGCCTTGATATTGTCCTATCACTAATTCGTTTACGTTTGGGCCGATGATGTCGAGATATCTTTGAACAATACCTGAATTTTTTGTAGTAGGTGTCTCTTTATACGTCAGCTTTTAATAATGGAATGCTAATGATTATGTAATTAAAACAAGCTCGGTATATTTATCAGCAAATTCTTTTTGATCATTTTCATCTATAAGTGACACGGCGTTTTTCGGGACTTTCGTTCTTGATATCCGAATGCCGGACTTACAAACATCACACCAGACTAGTTTCCATCCAAACTCACTATTTTCAAAACCAAAATACTGATATGACAGTCCAATAGAATTACATTCCGGACACCTACAGGATGAATATTGTGAATCATCTTCCGGAAGTGATTTCACCCATTCGAGATATGTCGTTTTACGTTCCATTATTTAAAATCCTCTAATCGACCTGTCTGATTACTCTTATAATAATCCCAGAAACTTTCTTCGACGCCATGAGCAGCCTTTTCATTCAGCATAAGCTCTTGCATCATTTTCTCACCGTGCACATTGGGATGTCCATACATTTCTATTTGCATCGTGTGTGTTCTTTCATGCCCAAGTGTTTTTATTAACTGCTCAGTATTCGTAAACGCATCAGGATATAAATCTATTGAACCGTCCGGGTGCGTATAACCATATAAATCCTTGCCAATCAAATCCGGATCTCTAACAATACGAACCTTTACACCTTTCAGATCAATCCCGCCCTCTGCTGAAGCTTGTTTTACATACCGCATTTGCATAGGAACTTTTAATTCTGAAAATTCTCCGGTATTTTTAGTTTTTCTATATAGATCAACTGATTCTTTTGTAGATGCGTGACCAGTTCTATTAGCATCCTTCATCACCACCGAATGGCTCGTGCTGACCGTTGTCGTGTGTTTTCCGGTGCTGCTATGCCCTTCCATGGCTTTGGGCCTGGTCAGGTCGAGTGACTTGTTCGGGTCTTTGAGGTCGGTCAGCATTTTTTGCGGGGAATCACCGACATTAAAATATTTATTCGTTGAATTGATGGTGGCAAGATCGGCTTTGCTGGCCTTGAAATTAAACACGGTCATCAAACCATCGCCGGTGAGCTGTGCGGTCTTTTGCATCAGTTTGGTCAAACGTTCCTTCGGGGTCAGACTGGCGTCTTCGCCGATTTTGATAAAATCATCGATATAATCGGCACCAATGAGGACGCCTTGCGAGGCTTCGGTGCTGATTTCGCCGATCAGGGCATAGCGGATAAATTTTCCCTGGCTCTGAACGGTGACGTTTGCACCCCGCGCCCAGTTGAGGGCGCGACCTGTCGCACCGGCGGTGAAGACATTCCCGATGATGGTCAAGGCATCAAAGCCGTCATCCTTGGCGTTGCTGAACCCTTCACTGAAACGTTGGCCGATTTTTATGGTGGCCGCGGCTGATGAGCTGAAAATGGATGACCAGATGGCGGCGGATACCACGCGGGAGCCTGGCACGGGTGCGACCAGCGTCGCGACACCGGCAACGACGGCAGCGCCGAGACCAATCCAGTTGAGCACGTTGGCGATGGTATCGCCATCGCTTTCACCATCGGTTTTAAAACCGCTTTTCAGGCTGATATTATTGCTGGGGTGATCAAACTCAAAGTGAATGACGCCTTCCGGATATCGGTTTTCGCTATTCCAGGCCTTGAAAGCATTGATCAGGGCTTCTTGCGGATTGCGGCCTTCACCGATGGATTCTGATGTGCCGCTCTGGTTATCAGGCTGTGTCCAGTCAACCAGACACCATTTTGTACCGGTGTCATTCATCGGGCTGACAAAGACCCGCAAGGTGGACCATTCCGTGCTGGTGCTTTGATAATACTGCGCCTTGACCGGAAAACGCCTTCTGCCCTTCGTGCTTTGCAGGCGCTCTTCCAGTTTTTTTATAAATTCATTTTGTTGCTCTACATACTGTTCGTATTCTTCTTTTTTGTTTTCAGGCATCCGGCTTTGTTTTTGCTCCAGTATTTTGAGATTTTTCATTTCCTTTTTTTTGGCATTTAATAAAATAAAAGGATCATGCAAATCTTCATCACTCACCGGTCTTATCGGGCCGTCATCCAGCACCTGATCCAGCGAGAGTACCTCTTGCGAGAACTCCAGCAGGGCGCGGCGCCTGTTTTTGTAGCTGACCTCGGCAAGGACACGGTGATGGCCGGGGTTGTTGCCTTTGAAGGTCACGGGAGTGTAGCAGTATCCACCGTGCAAGAGCTGGGCGCGCATTTCTTTTTCTGTGTCATCGGCGTAGTTGAGTCGATACCAGCGCACCTGTAAATCTTCGGCGACGGGAAAGGCCGGATCATTAATGCAGCGTTCGATATGAAATTTGAGTTCGGTTTCAGGAGTAATACTGCGAAGCGGCGGGACGGCGACTATTTTGTAGGCACCGACCCAGCTCAAATCGGCCTTGACCTGTTGGGTATGGGTTGCGACGGGTTCCCAGACCTCACCAAAGCCCAGCGTTCCCTCTTTGGTTCGCACTTCAACCACGATTTCATGTTTACCGGGATAGCGCCATCTGGTGGTCCAGTGCTGTACATTTTCGGGACCGCTATGGCCGTTTTCCGGCAAGTAATAGAGCACGCGTGCACGTGATCCGTTGCGCGTTCGCCAGCGGATATGTCGTCCTTCTGCCCCTTCGACACGATAGGTGACGGTTTGCTTGTTGGCGTTAATAATGCCGTCCGGTTCGGCAACGATGCGATACTGGCTCATGAAATAAGTCCTTTTATAATTCCGCCCGGGGATCAAACTCCAATCCCCCATCGATTAATTCAGCATGGGTCATCAGATATTGCGCCAGCGTCCGCTGTTCTTCCTGGGTGATTACCGTCAGGATGTCATCAACCAGATCTTGATCGAGATAGCGCTGATACATCCTTTGCGCGCCCAGCAAATCATCACGCGGCTCCCTGAGCAGGGCTAGCAATTGCTTGATATTCCTTCCATCGATGATGTCCCTGAATTGATAAGCCAGGGCCTTCACGCGGACATCATTATCGTCCGGGTAGCTGATGGAATAGCTCATGTCTTTGGGAACGCTGGGGATGGTGTTCTTGCCTTCTTTATCCAGAAGACCGCTGCGTGTTGATCCGTCTTCAAACACGACCTGGTAGTAGGCTTCCGGAATCGGGTGGCCGAGGTCGGATTTAAGCTCCAGCTCCAGCGGCTGGGGATCAATGATCTCGTCCAGGGCTTCACCTTCATTGATATCAAAATTCGGTACTGGCACGCCACCTGGGCTGCCGCCGTTAAACGCCACACTCCCCGCATGGATGTTGATCTGGTTGGCCTTGAAGGTGACGCCACCACTGTCGATGGTGATGCTGCCGCCGGGGCCCTGGATCACCATTTTCTCACTGGCGGTGCTCAGGTGTTTGGTGGTCTGACTGGTGATGGTGTCGATAACTTCGAGTGAGTAGTTGCCGTTGACGGTATGGACATAGTGTCCACCGACTTCTTCGTAATGGTTGGCATGGGTGCTTTCAACGCGGTGGTTGTTGACCTTTTCAATGAAGTCTTTGTCGATTCGGGTGGTGCGGTTGCGTTCAATGAATTGGAAGCGGTCGCGGCCGATGGTTTCGCGTTGGTCCTGGGTGACGCTCAGGGTTTCGTCGTTGAGGACGTCTTCGGTGCGGTCGTTGCCGATATCTTCGGTGCGGTCGTGGCCAACACGGGTGGTCTCATCGTTCTGGACGATGTTATTCTCGTCTTTTTGCGCGTGGATGAAGATTTCTTCCTGTTTGGCTTCGTCTTCAAAACGCAGTTCGTTATAGCCGACGCCTTTGTGGGTCTGGCTTTTTATCGTGGTCCGGGTCTTGTGTTGTGGCAAAGCGTACGGGGGCATGTTGTTGGCATGGTAGGTCCGCCCGGTAATGATCGGTTGGTCGGGGTCGCCTTCGAGGAAGTCGACGATGACTTCATGGCCGATTCGAGGGATGGCCATGTGGCCCCAGGCACCGCCGCCCAAATCCTGCGATACGCGGATCCAGCAGGAGCTGTGTTCGTCACGGCTGCCATAACGGTCCCACGGAAACTGGACTTTAACGCGTCCATACTCATCACAATAAATTTCTTCACCGGCGGGGCCGACGACATGGGCGATATGCGCCCCATCGATACAGGGCTTGTGATGTGGCTTGGCGCGCCAGGCCTGACCGTGCGGGATCAGGGCCAGGGTGCTGTGGTAACGGCTGCCGCTTTCACTGCTGGCGCTGTCTTCCCCCTGGCTTTGCGGTTGCTGGCCTGTGTGTTCAACACCAGTAACGAGCCAGTTGCCGGTAAAACGCATGTTGTCATACTGATTAAGGGCAATGACGTGGCCGGGTTGCGGACGCATGTCATCGCCTTCGGCGGAGACTTGCTGACTGTCGCGACGTTCGTATTCGAGGCGGTAGCGGTTAAAGGGCGCGCCCTGGGCGTCTTCTTTGTAGCGACCGGGGTAGTCGAATTTCTGGTATTGAGCTTGTTTGTCAGCTTTACTGTGAAGGTTGTTCTGTCCATGGTGACTGTGTTCGAGATTGTAACGCGGGTGCGTAAAACTGTAGTCGCGCATGCGGTGTTCGTCTGTTTTCAGTTGTTCGGTATAATCAAATTGGCGTAACGCAGGCTCTGGTTGCTGGGCCGATGGCTTGGGGTTATAGATCAGTTCGGCCTTGACCGGGCCATGATGCAACTGATCGCTGAAGATCAACTGATGTTGATCTTTGGTGTGCTCGAATGAATAGACCAGCCCTTCTTCAGCGGCCAGACGTTTGATAAAGTCGAAATCGGTTTCTCGGTACTGGACGCAATATTCACGCGGGTCGTGACTGTCATGGGTGTCAAAGGTCACGTTCTTGTTGCCGCTTTCGGTTAGCAATTCTGTAATGATCTCGGTGATGTCTTTTTGCTGGAAGATTCGGCAGTTGCTGCGCAGTTTTGTTCTGACCAGCGCGGGCTCGATCACCAGGGTATAAGCTGTGCGGCGGAATCCTGTCTGCCCTGGCGCACGCGGGAGATAATACCGTTAATGCGGCGTTGCACCTGGTCGTTCCGCCAGAAGGTAAACGTCGCCGGTTCGTCAAGAAGCTGGCCGAAATCAACATTGGCATCGTGACTGCTGACAGATAATGTCAGTTGAAAAGGTTCTGATAGATTTTCCTGGAGTTTGAAACTGATAACATCAAAGTGATATGAGCTGGATGTGAAAAGGGTAAAGCGAATATCGTGTTGTGTTGCCATAACCAGTCCTTTTGGTTGAGGTAAGCTCCGTCTCTGTATAAACAAACCAGGTAAAAGTGTTTCTAACCTTTACTTTTCAGTATTTTAGAGTTCTTCTGACAAAAAATACATAAAGGTGAGCTCTTTACCGATACAAGAATGTACCGAAAAAGCAATTTAATTTCCAGTCGGTAAACACTCTGGCCGCATACACAAACTTATCCTAATAAAGCTATATTAACTGTGGTAAATGCCAGATTAACTGTTAACGTTAACGAAATTACTCTCTGTAATCATGTAGAAATCCTGGCAGTTCCACATAAGCTTTAAACATCTGCCAAGACCTACTTATTACATCATTAATTTGAAGGCTTTTTTCCTTTCAACAGCTTGAGTTGTCTGTTACGTTCAGATCTTGTTAATTGTCCATATAAGAGAATCCATTCTGCCATTTCATCATCAGTGGCATAAAAATAACAGGCTGGCACTTCTAAGACTACAGCAAACCGCTCTACTGTTGAGAAATCGGGAACATGTTTTCCACGCTCATACTGGTTGACCCGCGCGCTTGCGCTGAATTCATCAATTCCAGCCCTTATGCCAAGAGTTTTTTGCGAAATCCCGGCAACACTCCTTGCTGCCTTCAATCGTTTAATGAATGGTGAACCTTTAGCCATATATACCTGCCGTATAATAATGACTAAGATTTTCTTAGGTTTTAACTTGACTAAATACTAAGGAATACTTAGTATTTATGTATTTAGATAACCTCATGGCGTTTGAAGCTAGAGTTAATATGATTATAGATCTGCCTTTATAAGCAATCTTCACCTTTCTGACTGCAATCCATTTGAGTTGCAGCAAATGACAAAAGTTTAAGATTGAATCGGATTAATTCAAATCAGTTATAAAAACTGCCCCCGATGGACAAATAAAAACTAAACGTAAAGATGAGCTGAATATGTCAACCACAATAAAAAACGAGCACAAAAAAACAATTACTATGGATGAGACTCTAGGCTTGTACGCGAGCTACCTCTTTCGTATGGGCCCCATGCTCGTACCTCTCAGCCTAATTCTTGCGATACCAATAGGCTACCTAGTAAAAGATATAATTATATATGGTATTGCAGCAGTTGTTATCTGGATTTTTCTACCCATTTTTGCTGTATGGCTGAGAAAAAGAAAGACACGTAAATGGCAATCTAAAGCATACACAAGCATAATCAATACTACACATGACATCGATTACTTCAATTACACACCCGCTGGTGGCGTAGCTATCGATCTAAACAATAAATCTATAGCAGCACTGAATTTCAATGTAAGTAAAGAACCTATTATATTCCCTTTCGATTCTGTGATGTCATACCAGGCATGGGGCCCGGGCCTTGAATTAGAAGAGGCTACCTTGGTGAGCACAGCAAGAGATTTCGGCGATCTCATGTTAAACCAGCATGCTGAACAACAATTACATGCAGAAGTTGAAGCAAGAAACGTAAGAAGAAGACAGCAAATGGCAAGTCAGACAGGACTCTACTTTAATCTTGATGACTTAAATAATCCTTCCTATCTGGTACCGATGCCAATTGATGAAGCTCATAACTGGACGCATGCCCTATCAAAAATCTATGATGGAAGTTTGATCAAACCTGGGAATGTAACGCTATACCCAAAATAATAAACAGGCTCATTCAGTGACTATACTGACACTCTCTATTGAGACTTCTGCCTCATGTCTGCAATATCTTCCAGAACTTTCAAATGACGTTTGAAATCTGCTTGGCAGTTATCAACATAATAATGTAACAACCGAGCCAGAACCCATTTTTTCTCAAAATAGGGACATCACATTTAAAGCCTCGTTGTATAACATGCTCGGCAGTCGGAAAATTTAATCGGCACTTACGTCTTAATAAGACGTCTTCAAATTGACTTTGTTAAATTAACCCTCCCCCATTTTTTAACTGTATTCTATCTGTGCTTTGACACTTATTGACTCCAGTTTAAAAACACCAAGACTTTTTGACTTAATCTAACGATCTATGATAATTTTATATGGGTTGAAAGGAGCGAGACCATATACATCGCAAAACACAAGGATGAGTTTTTCTTGAATTCCGCCCTATGCCTTTTCATTGCATAACAGATCTAACATAGTTGCTTAACTGCTAACTACTTAGATTATAACGGCTGGTGTAATTTACCAATAAACATCGACCAAATGTTTATAGATGATTACTCACCAAAATAAAGACATCAGCGTTACATCTTAGTCTAATACAGGTGAGATAAAGGATTATGAAACCAGATAGCTTACTAGATAGTTCGTTCGGTGCTGTGTATCGCGACCTCGATTTGAGGACGATTACAGACCAGGCTATCGAGAAAATTCTACATGAAGTTTATTACCATCGATTAGTCATCATAAAGAATCAGACGTTAACGACGCAAGAATTCGTAAATTTTTCCGAAAGATTGGGAATGCCTGACCCGTATCTTCAGGAAAACTATCATCACCCTGATTATCCTGTGATATTCGTGTCCTCTAACGTCGAACGTAATGGAAAAAAGATGGGAGTTTCAAGAACTGGTGGTTATTGGCATACCGATACTTCGTTTCAACCCAATCCGATGGCGCTAACAATGTTGTATCCGCAGATTATTCCAAAGATCAACAGGCGCTCAACGCTTTTTGTCGATATGTGCGAGGTCTATCGAAAGATCCCAGCCGAATTACGTATGTCCTTAGGCAAAACTCAGTCTTTGCACAGCGGACGCTGGCATTATAAGGTACGGCCCGGAGACGCAGGACTGGATATTTCTGAAATTCTTGAGTTAATTGACCTTCATGCGCCACCGAGTAAACACCCAACGATATTTCCACATCCTGTGACCCACGAGCCTATATTATATATCAGCCCTGGCTTCACGATCAGCATTGATGGTATGAATTATTCTGAAAGTGATGAATTATTGAATTTGCTGTTCGAGCTTGCCACTCAAGATGAACTTGTAAAATCAGTTGATTGGGAGATTGGGGATATCATTATTTGGGATAATCGCTTGCTGATTCACCGTTCTGGACGAGACACTGCGTCAGCGGAAACGCTCAGACAAAGTGTCGTGAAAGAAGAAGAAACCATGGTGTATCGGATATGCATGCGTGATTCATATCCTTTCCACCCAGGAATCGAAAAGGAAATCTCGAAATGAACTATAGTGTATACCAGAGAGCACCTGAGTATTGCGTCCATGAGACACTACTTGCCGATATATTGTCTCCATACAAATCGTATGCAACATATCTGAAAGATGCAGTTATTATCGATAGGACTAATGAAACCGCTTTTCCGCCTGATGAAAAAAAGCATTTAAAGGCTTTAGTGACTGCGCGTGGTCGCTTTAAAATTCCTGAACCCTGTTACATAGACGATACCGGCCACTTTAACTCTGTCGAATTCAATATTTGTTTTAACCAACTTGCATATGTGCTCATGGCACAATGTTTAAGGGAGAAGCTGTTAAAAAAGCTAGCAAGTTACAGCTATAATTTTTATAAAGAGAAACAGCTGTCTTCAATGTTTATTGTTAATTTTTTCTGCCAGTTTAGGAAGCCAATTAATGCGCAGCGCTTTTGGGGTGATCTGAGTCTGACCAAGATTAGTGTACGTGGTCATTCGATTTTTATTAGAGCGTATTGCGCGTTTTACGATGAGCTTAATGGGTTTGCAGATGGCGACGTGCTGCTTGCGTTTCACGATCAGAAAAAATAAATTTGTTTATCAGAGCCTTAAATAGGTCACTTGTTAAATATGAGAAACTCATCGAAGAGTAAACCCATAAAATCAGCGGAGACGTTAGCCGTTTTGCGTGCTCTTTCCAACCATGAGCGAATTACAGTACTTAAAAACCCTGATAACCTAGCAAAACATTTTTTGAGCGCAAAGTACCGCATGCTAATGACTGTCAGGCCGCGCTCTTTGATTCGGCGTATTGCGGAATCAAAGTCACCTGGAAGTTATTACTTTACCATTATACGGACTAAGCATTTCGACAATGCGCTATTAAATGCCCTGAGTCAAGGTGTACAGCAAATTGTAATTCTAGGCGCGGGTTATGATTCACGCGCCTACCGCTTTCAAGATAAACTTTCTAATATTCGAGTTTTCGAATTAGACTTTCCCGCAACACAATCGGTAAAAAAATCCATCATCACCCGCTTATATGACGATGTGCCTAAAAACGTCAAATTTGTTCCAATCGACTTCAATACACAATCTGTCCGTGAAGCACTATACAAATCTAATTTTAGGCCAGATATTCAAACAATCTTCTTATGGGAGGGTGTCAGCTATTATTTAAGCCCCCAAGAAGTAGGCAATATCCTATCTTTCGTATCCAACGACTGCACAGCTTCAGCAACAATCTTGTTCGATTATGCAACTAGGTCCTTCGTTGAGGGGGATCACAGTACCTACGGTGGCATTCAAGTAGCAGAGTGGTTGAAACAGATTGGGGAGCCTTTTTTGTTTGGCATCAATTATGAAGAAACGAAAGACTTCCTTGCAAGCTATGGACTGGATGTTATTTCAGATATGGGACCAATGGAACTCGAGAAAATATATTTGGGCCGACCAGATAACGGTGTATATGGGCGTACGCTTGGACATGTAAGGATGGTGCACGCAAAAAATAGTGACTGTAATAATTCTGTGTAATCGTTCATCCAAATGTGTCCAACATAGGAATAATGTTAACAAAAGAGGAATTAAGAGATCAATTTACCTGAGCCCAATATATCCGTTTTTCTTGCAACTGCCAAAATTGTAAAATAAAGGGGAAAACCAGCTAATTGTTCTCAATAATATGTAAATGAATATTATTAAAATGCACAGAAATGAGCACACGATATATGTGTTTACTTAAAATGGAAAAGAAACTGTTTAATATGAATACCTTAACCTGGAAGTATGCAACTTGATGCGGCAGTAGTACTTGTACATGCTAGTTCTGATTGCGGATATGCAAATTTAACTTCAACTAGATAATACGAAATTTTGGCTTGGTCTATTACATGTAAAAATACAGTGAAGAAACTCATCAATACACGTATACCTTTGATTAGCTTGAGCAAAAAAGGGTAGACAGTGGACAGCGCCATCTAAGTGAATAATAAGCATTAATACTATGATATTAATCAGATCATGAAATATATAACCTGATTCGATACTATATAAACGAGCACTGGCGTAACGCAGTTACCCTGACACATTTTAGGGTTCAATGTTGAATTTTAATACATACATTTCGAGATTCAGCGGGATAAGCCAACTTCTCACCAATAAAATCTAAAATCCCAATACTTTTTTTCACTCAAATAATCTTTATTAATGCCAATATGATTGAAGCCTTGACTATTTATCAACTCATGTTCACAGCTGCATCCATTATTATTGCATACGTGGTACGTGGCATTACTGGCTTTGGTTCTGGACTTTTCGCCATACCTCTTCTCGCATTACTACTTCCTTTAACTATAGTGGTGCCAATGATAACACTTCTTGATTACATTGCATCTATAAGCCGAAGCACTCAGCTTCGAAGTGATATTCTCTGGCATGATCTATGGCCACTATTACCTTTTACACTCAGTGGAATTATAGCAGGCCTATACATTATCAACTCTATTGACGCAATTATTCTCCAAAAGTCTTTAGGTATTTTCATAATCCTCTACGCTTTAAATAATGTTTTATCAATTAAACCTAAGGCCATATATTCACGAATGTGGGCGATTCCTATAGGTGGCTTTGGTGGTTTTTTTGGTGCTGTATTTGGCACAGGAGGAGGAGCATTCTATGTTATCTATCTGATGCTTAGGGGACTAAAAAAAATACAATACCAAGCTATGATTTCCTGTATTTTCGTAATTGACGGTGGAGTGCGGCTCAGCGGTTATTTAGCATTAGGTTTTTACAATCTTAATACATTAACACCAGTAGCCTTCGGCATACCGCTAATGGCCATTGGTATGTATATAGGATCCCACATACAAATGAACATACGCATTGAGATTTTTAATTTCACTATTAACACCCTTCTGACTATAGTGGGTATCGCATTGCTATTAAAGTAAGTAATTTAAATATTACAAACAATAAAAATACTTAGGTGCATGCTGAGACACATTACAAAATGATAAGACAAGATCGCTTAATAGCCCCACCCTAATTACATTTTATGGCACGCACCGCCCTGACAAATACATTCCCAATATCCTCAAAGATTAAATATAAGCAGGGTAATAATACTAGAGTCAATGGCATAGCAAAAAGCAAACCCCAAGCCAATGCCATTGCCAATGGGCCCATATAGGGATCTGAACCGCCGATAGAATATGCCAGCGGGAAAAGGCCAACTATTGTCGATAAAGTGGTTAACAATATAGCACGCAACCGGTCAGCTGTACCTAACGCCACTATATCGCGCAAGTTACAATTGAGATCACTTTTTCTTAGCTCATTGACATGATTAACCAAAACAAGAGAATCATTTACCACTACACCGGTAAGACCGATAATACCTGTCATTGCAAGAAAACCAACAGACTCACTGTGAACAGAGAAACCAACGATGACACCTATAATTCCAAAAGGTATAGCCATCATGACCATAATAGGCTGCCAAAAAGAATTAAATAACAATGTCAGTAAAAAATATATGCCTATCACTGCTATCCCAAGAATGCTAAACAATTCGATCAGAGAACTCTGACTTTCCTCTGCTTCACCTCCAATCACTAGCCTCATACCTCGATGATCAGTGTTATTGAAATACGCTTGTACCAGCTTCGACACCTTCAGTGGTGTTGTTATATTTTTATCGACATCACCGGAAATAGTAATGGCACGATCACCATTATAATGATGAATATTCCCAGGTGCTGATGAAGTATCGAAACGAGCAAACTTACCCAGTGGTGTTAATCGACCACCTGCGTTAGGAATTCCAATCCGCCTTAGATGAGCAAGATTTTTACGGGCAGTCTTGGAAAAAATAACTCGGAAATCGACATCTTCATCATTGTAACGTACGCTTGTTACAACTTCACCATCAATAGCCACACGAACATTCTGTGCAATATTAGCCACAGACACACCAACCCTGGCCATTTTTTCATAATCAAGCTTAATTTCTAACTGATTTTTACCTGCTTTATCATCACGGTCAATATCTTTTGCTCCGTCCACAGTCTTTAAATACTGCACCAAATCATCGGCTAACCTTTTCCGCATCACATCATCATTGCCGACCACGCGCATCATTATAGGGCGCCCAACAGGTGGGCCACCAGAATCAATAATATAATTAATTTTATCGAATCCCTCTAACTTGTCGCTTTTGTAACGTAAACTTGTGACAATCTCATCTGCTGTACGTTCCCTAGTAGCATAGGGTGTCAAGTAAACAAGCACCGCGGCACTATTCTCCCGCTCACTGGCTCCGATATTACCAAAAGTACCAATACGAGTTACAAATGAATCCAACTCCTCTCTGCCAAGCTCTGAAACAATCGCTTCTACCTGTTTCGTACGATCTGAAGTCGCATCTAATGATGATCCAACCGGCGTTTCAATCAGCACAATTATGCGCTCCGCCATTGATGATGGAAATAGAACAAAATCCATATATTTCGAAGCATATGCTAATGCACCACCTAGCACCAAAATAAACATTAGCACTAAAAGATAGCGAAAACACAACAACGTACTAATAACTTTCATGTAGATACGACGTAACCACATGAACCCACTTTTTTTAAAGGACACATCTTGCTTTTTTTTGTTGCGACCCAAACCTAAAACCAAATGGGCAGGAAGAGCCAATGTCGATTCAGCCAAGGATACCACCAATGCCAAACAGATAACCAAGGGTATGACATATACAAACTTGCCCAACATACCAGGCATAAAAAACAAGGGTGCGAATACAATCAATGTTGTCAGTACCGTTGTACCCACGGGACGAAATACCTCACTCACACCTTGTGACGCAGCCTCAATTGGCGATAATCCATCTTCTGCTTTTTGATATATATTTTCTGCAATAATAATGGCGTCATCTACGACAATACCAATCACCAATACAATAGCCGTCATGGTGACACTATCAAGAAAAATATTAAACATCGGTAAAATAAATATAACACCCAAAATCGTGACAGGAATGCCTACGCCAACCCAAAATGCTGTTCGCAAATTAAGGAACAACACTAACACTAGCATAACCAGACAAAGACCCATCAGCCCATTAGTTATAACTATTGATAATCGGTTGCGTACATAAGTAGATTTATCATTAGAAATTAATATCTCCACACCTTGAGGTAAAAAATTTTTTTCTTCTTCAACGAGTGCCCGGATATCATCCACTGTACGGATAATATCTGCATTTGATGCCTTATGAGCAACAAACGAAATTGCTGATGTACCATTTATCCGAGACATTACCTTTTCGGCAACAAACTCATCGTTGACAACGGCTAAATCCTTGATCGTAATAATTGGTCCATCAACGCTGGCTCTCACGATCACATCCCCTACATCTTGCGGCTGGCGAAACTGTGCAAGTGTAACGATATTTTTTTCACTAGTATAAGATTCGAATGAGCCACCTGAAGAGCGAATATTGCGCTCCTTTATAGCAGAAAGAATCTGGTTCAACGAAATTTCCTTTTTTTCAAGGACTTTTGGTGCAGCTTCTATTCGCACTTCTCTAGCTCTATAACCAAATCGATCAACTTTTGCAACGCCTTGTAAGTTTTTTAATTTTATTTCGAGCCTACGAGCTAACTCCCTTAGTTCAAAATAAGGAACATCACCAGCCATACCAATCTCAATCATTGTAAACTCAGAAGTACCCAACTCAGATACCAATGGAGAATCAACAACTTCCCGTGGTAGATCTTTTACACGCGAAATAGCATCTCTGATATCTCGAATAACCTTATCTTCGCTATCAACATCTGGGTCTATTACTATGCGAATGGTGGATACGTTTTCCATAGACCAAGACATAAAACGCTTAATACCAGGAACTTTTTCAATTTCTTTTTCGATTTTATTCGTTACCCTCAGCTCTACATCCTCGGGAGACGCGCCAGGATAGTTAGTTGTGATGAGTAACTCGCCAAACGCCACTTCCGGAAAGCTGTCTCTTTTGATGGTTGTCAACGAGAGCAAACCCATAATTATCACAATGAGGGTAAATAGATAAGCCAGTCGGTTACGTTTAGCAAAAAAGTAAAAAAAACGATACATAAAATTAAAATACCATTTATATCTATAAGTTTTTCAATGGAAATCGAAAAATTTAACTATATTAACCTTGATAAATTATCAATTACATCAGTGGAGCACATGTTGATATAATGCCACGTAGTGATTATTATTATATAATTAGTAAACCATGATAAGAGAGCTCTCTCATACTAACCGATAAGTGTTTTTATCCAGATGAGTAAATCTGAATACTTATTTCAGTCGGCTAATTTCCTCTCCGGGTTATTTCATTTTCTTCACCATCAAAATATTTATACCGACGTACTTGTCGCGTCAATTGTAGGAAATAACATCGCTCATGCTATGCTCTCTACACGATTAAACCAGACCCAAGTTCCTTAAGAAGGCTGATGGCCTGAATCTTTGTAAATCTAAATTTCTTCATTGTAGATTTCCCTTGTAATACTATAATGGAAACTTCTACTGATGAGCACCTTTATTTTCTCGGGGGAGTATCATACTTGCTGAGATATTTTATTAGACACAGCCTGTTTCATTGATCTTTCTATAAGTCAGCTTATATATTATATTGAGTCTATTGAATTTTCCTATACGCCAGTACTATTTCCATTAGTGACTCATAAATTCGCACAGACCAGTCACTACTCACCTCATCCGGAAGCTGCATCTTCGCTGAATTTCTACTTTCAACTAAGACTGCCATGTGACGCCTGTAGTACCAGTTCATCAAATTCCTCAGCAGACATTATTCTCTTTTCAACTACGAGTTCACGTACTGGTCGACCTGTCTCTTCTGATTCCTTGGCAAGCTTTGCTGCAGCGGCATAGCCAATATGCCTGTTTAATAATGTAGCCAGCCCTACACTACTGTGAAGAAATAACTTACAGCGCTCACGATTTGCTTTAAGCCCTTTTAAATTCCGTTCCGTTGTGGCACTGACGGCGTTAGTTAACCATTCCATTGCATCGAATAAAGCAGAGCCTAATGCCGGCATCATAACATTTAGTTCCAGTTGTCCTGCTTGACTCATCGATGAGATAGCCGCATCCTGACCTAGAACCTGGTAGCATACCTGATTCAACATCTCGAACATAACTGGGTTGACCTTGCCAGGCATAATACTTGAGCCCGGCTGAACCGGCGGCAAGGATATCTCACCAAGTCCTGTCCTCGGACCAGAAGCGAGTAGGCGCATATCATTAGCAATACGGTTTAATTCCAGAGCAAGGTCACGTATTGTGGACGAAAGATGTTGGATATCTAACATAGATTGCATCTGAGCAGAGAGATCGTCAGCAGGACGGATGTCTTCGCCTGTTAACTTAGTAAGCTCATAAGTAACGCACTGGTGATAACCCGGTGATGTATTAAGACCAGTACCTACTGCACTGCCACCGAGTCCAACCTCGCACAATGATGCCCGACACTCATGCAAGTGTTTTGTAATACGTCGTAAGATCCAGGCGTAGGCGTTAAATTCTCTTCCTAAAGTTGTTGGGACAGCATCTTGCAGATGGGTTCGCCCGCTTTTTACTGAATCCTTCTCCTGGTCACCAATACGGGTATATTCATCAGCCATCAAATTGATGACAGCAATTAACTTAGGTAATTTGACCAGCGCAGCCATGCGAATTGCTGTAGGAATAGTATCATTCGTGCTCTGTCCCATATTGACATGATCATTAGGGTGTACAGGCTTATAAGTGCCCGCTTGCCCTCCCAATGCAACATTAGCTAAATTGGCAATAACTTCATTGCTATTCATATTATGACTGGTGCCTGCACCTGCTTGAAACCGGTCAATGACAAATTGGTCGAGGTACGAACCTGCAAGTATTTTATCGCAGGCTTCTACAATAGCCTGTGATATTTCCTTACTCAACCACTTAGCTTGATGATTGGCTACAGCCGCGGCACGTTTGATACGTACATGAGCTATGACAAAATCGGCGTCCGGTTTTCGACCACTTATTGGAAAATTAGCAATGGCCCGCATAGTTTGGATGCCATACCAAGCATCAAATGGGACTTTCAGATCACCTAAGCTGTCTTTTTCAATACGAAACTGATTGTTCATTGCCTTTATTCCTATGTTAGGCTCATAAGCACAATAATCTCACAAGGAAATAAAGGTGCTTAAAAATTGAATTTTATATTATATTAATACTAGGAAAATCTACAATAAATAATTCATGATTTAGTGAAAGTTAGGTCACAAGTATTCCAAAAAAATGAAACACCACCTAGCAGAAGACAAACTCTACTAAAAGCACGATATGTTGGCCGCCACCTCCCGTAATTGAAGCTCTAACTACAGTGACATGGATATATCGTCTTGAATAAATGCTAAAAAACTGAAAGATATAAAAACCGGCGCTTGTAAAGAATACAAGTGAAATGACTAAATCAGGGTGAATCAAGATGTTCTTGTAAAAATAAAATGAAACCACATCGACGTACTAAGAGGGCCATATCAAGCAACCAAAGAAAGAGAGCGTATCCACTCGCCAGACCTGTGATATTTTAGTTAATAACAATAATAGTTATCACTATGAGGTACACTCAAGAGATTGGGTCTTGATCTCAGATGCAAACCTAGTCTAACCTACAACGATATCAACTGCGCGTTCGCTTATGTTTTTTTAGCCAAGCTAATTGAATCATTGGTTATCTACAATATGCAAACGGTTACAAAATTTAACGATGACTGACTCATGAGCTTTAAACATAACCATCTCAATGATGGCCGTAGATTCTGTACCTTTGACCGACAGTAACTGCATTCTTACTTAGCATATTAAGCTTTATTGATAAATTATATTACATACTGCTTTATGATAAAAATCTAACTATACATAGTAACGAACAGTTTCACATGGCTCTTGTGAGATAGTCCGCATCAGAAGTTAACAATTGAAATCTGATCTTTACTTAGAAGGACCATTATAAGAGTTGGTTTACAAAACCAGCTTAACATTTAACCTGTTTATATACGACATAGATCCATTCCAATAAATTTGGCCTATATCCAAAATAGTATAAATACTTGAGTGAAGCTTACAGAAGAGCAAAAAAGGCTAAAAAACATTAGCCCTATGGACTTCCCAGGGTTTGCTAGAGACTTAAAAGCCTTATAATGTTACTCTATGAGAGGTGATTATGAGCAGCGGTAAACGGTACACAGAAGAATTTACAATTGAAGCAGTCAAGTAAGTCACAGAGCGTGGATATTTAGTTGCAGAGGTGGCTGAGCGACTGGGAATGACAACACATAGTCTATATGCCTGGCTTAAGAAATATGGAGAACAAAGCCCACAACAGGTCAGCTAGGCTGATAGCCAGGCAGAAGTGGCTCAGTTAAAAGCTGATCTGCGACGAGTCACGGAGGAACGCGATATTCTAAAAAAGGCCGCAAAGTACTTTGCCAACAGCCCAGAGTAAAGTACGTCTTTGTCTATGAACATCGTAATGAGTACCCCATCACTGTGATGTGTCGTCTTTTCAAGATACATCCCAGTGGCTTTTACGCTTGGATGGAGAAGCCAGTATCAGATCGTGCATTAGAAGATCAGCGGCTTCTAAAGCTGATTAAGAAGTTCTATATTGCCAGTGGCGACACTTACGGTAGTCCGTGGATTCACCGTGACTTACGAGAAGCAGGTGAGACCTGCAGTGTCCATCGTGTTGCAAAGATAATGCGTAATAATAAGCTAAAAGCGCAGATCGGATATAAGCGCCGTTATATAAAAGGCGGCAAAACGGCAAATGTAGCTGATAATATTCTGGACAGGAACTTTAATCCAGATGCACCCAACAAGTTTTGGGTTAGTGACATTACATATGTTCGAACATATGAAGGTTTTTTATACGTTGCGACAGTGCTTGATTTGTTTTCACGCAAAATCGTTGGCTGGTCGATGGATAAACACATTGATCGTCACCTGGTTATCAACGCATTACTGATGGCAGTGTGGTCGAGACGACCAACCGACACTGTGTTGGTACACAGCGATCAGGTCAGTCAATATGGTAGTGCTGATTATCTGGCTTTCATGAAGGCTAATAATCTTGAGCCATCAATGAGTCGCGGGGGTAACTGTCATGATAATGCAGTGGCAGAGAGTTTCTTTGCAACATTTAAGAAACTGGTGACTAAAAGGAAAATATACGCCACCCGTGAGGATGCTAAGAGAGAGATATTTAATTTTATTAAAATGTTTTACAATCCAGTGAAGCGGCGCAGTCACACCGGAGGTGTGTCTCCCGCCAAGTATGAAGAAGATTATTTTTCGGGGCTAGAAAGTCTCTAGTAAAGTCTGGGAAATCCACTATAATATTAACTAATTGTTACGACCATTCCTTAACTAATAAAATTAAGATAGAACCTTATAGAAATACGAGACTTGTGCACTATGCTTGAATCAAGATCGCCTTGGTCTTCTCTAAAGGGAATAAATAGTGTAAATATTACACCTTTTAGAAAGCCCATACAGGGTAAACTCGCTATTACTGGCAGTAAAAGTTATACAAACCGAGCTTTAATTATAGCAGGGGCGGCTTCTGGCACCTCTCATTTAACAGACATATTAAAGAGCGATGATTCTTACTGGTGCATCTCATCCTTAAGACAATTAGGTGTAATCATAGAGGAAGATTTCAATACAATAACGATAACTGGCACATCGGCAAAGTGGACTTATCCAAAAGAGCCAATATTTATAGGTTCTGCCGGCACATCGGGAAGATTCTTGACAAGTTTATTGGCTTTAACTGCCAAATACAATATTAATATCAATGCAAGTGAACAGCTTTCTCAACGTCCAATGAATACGATTTTCACAGCACTAACACAATTAGGCTCTGACATTCATTTCTCGGGTAAGCCAGGTCATTTTCCAGTAACATTGCTACCTAAAAAAAAGGGATCAAATTCAATAGCTATAACCGGCGCTATTTCAAGCCAATTCATCAGTGGACTGTTAATTGCAACTCCCTACCTTGATCATGAGGTAGAAATCCATGTCCGAGATAATATCGTTCAATCTGACTATGTTAATGTCACGCTGGACGTAATGCATGCGTTTGGCGTAGATGTAGAAAAATCAGAAAATCTTGATTATTTTAAAGTCTGTCCCGGGGTATATAAAGCAGTTGATTACCAAATTGAGGCAGATGCTTCCACTGCTAGCTATTTCATGGCCCTCGCCGCAGTAACTGGTGGAAAGATACTGCTAACAAACTTGAACTATAACACCTCTCAACCCGATATCCAGTTCCTAGGAATATTGGAACAATTAGGTTGCAGTATCAAACAAAGTAAATCCGGCATTACAATTTTAGGCCCTGAGAAACTTAAAGGGGGATTAACTATAGATATGAATGCATGTTCAGACACTGCCTTGACTCTAGCTGCTATTGCGCCGTTTGCGTCCGGTCCAATAGAAATTGAAGGAGTAGCACATATCAGGACACACGAATCTGATCGCATCTCTGTAATTGCAGACTCATTAAAGAAAGTGAATGTCCCTGTTGAGGAAAAAAAAGGCGGCCTAGTGATCTACCCTGCGCGGCCGACTCATGCCCGCCTTAATACTCATGATGATCACCGCGTTGCAATGGCGTTGTCGGTCTTAGGAATAGCGGGTTCTGGAATAGAGCTAGACGACCCCGGTTGTGTATCCAAAACTTGCCCATCATTTTTTCAGCAGCTGGAGGATTTGGGTATTCAAGTCAAGTATAATTAAAGAAAAAATAACAAACATGGCATGAGTTGATAGAAATACTTCTAGCAATGTAGAGCAAGCCTTCAACAAAAACTGAACTACTACTAACAACTATCTTAACTGCTGCAAGAACGCCGCCGCATCCTTCGGCCCCTTTTCAACTGCAATCCTAACGGCCTGACTACAAACAATTGCAATATCCGCCTTCCCCTTCAAGCTTTCCACATCTTCACGTGACTGCACACCGAAACCCACACCTATTGGTAAGCTCGAAGCTTCTCTAGCTCTCTTAATATAGAGATCAAATTCATGTGAAAAAAGAGTAGAATAACCTGACACACCGGCTCGTGCCACGCAGTAAATCATACCCCTTGCTCGTTCGGCAATATACGCCATTCTTGCTGTTGTAGTTTTAGGAGTAAAAAGGAAAATGGGCGAGACCCCAAATTCCTCACATGCCTCCAAAAAATCTCCCGCTTCTTCGGGGGGAAGATCTGGAACTATAATCCCAAGTATTCCGCTGTCAGCTGCTTGTTTTACAAAAGCTCTATCTCCCATGTGGAAGATCAAATTATAATATGTCATTATGACGAAAATGACATTTTTATGCGCCGTTGTAATTTTTTTCGCTTCCTTAAAACACTGACTCACAGTAATTCCATTTTGAAGCGCCACTTGGTTAGCATGCATTAGAGTAGGACCATCAGCTATTGGTTCAGAAAACGGGAATTGCAGCTCAATCATTTCAACCCCCGCATTTGCAAACGCATTGATAGTTTCGATATTCTCATCTACCGAGGGATAACCTAAAACCGCGTGCGACATTAATAATATCTCGCGCTTTTTTAAACATTCTTGAATACGCACTTGCAAAACACTAGTCATCAATAATTATCCAAAAAACTAAGCAAATCTTGGGTGTTCAGTCAGAATCACCATTGCCTTATTATATCCCGTATGACTTTAATTTATTTACCAGAAAGTCACGCCAATCGTCATCCCCAAGCACTTCGGCAAAGGTAAATATATCCTTATCTCCCCGGCCTGATTGATTAATCACTATAGACTGTTGCTTATCATAATGTTTTGCATCTGCAAATGCCGCGGCAAATGCGTGCGCTGACTCCAAGGCTGGAATTATACCTTCTTTCTTCATGCAAATTTTTATGGCGTCTATAACACTATCATCATCCGCAGAGGTGACTTGCATACGGCCTGTATCAGCTAAATTGGCAATTATAGGAGAGACTCCAACATAATCTAATCCAGCAGCTATAGAATGCGTGTGCCGCATTTGGCCATCATTATCTTCAAGAAAATATGTTTTATAGCCCTGCGCTACCCCAACAGAACTTTCTTTCGACGCAATTCGTGCTGCATGCATGCCTGTGCTTATTCCTTTTCCTCCCGCTTCTACACCAATTAAGGCTACATCTCGATCTTCAACAAATGCACTAAAACAACCTAAAGCGTTAGAGCCACCGCCAATACAGGCATATATAGCATCTGGTAAACATTCTTTTCGGTACAAAAATTGCTCTTTCAACTCCAACCCTATTACCGATTGAAACCATGCGACAAGCTCTGGAAATGGGTGAGGTCCACAAGCCGTCCCCAAGACATAGTGAGTAGCATCCATCGTATTGGTCCAATCACGCATTGCCTCATTAATTGCATCTTTCAATGTTTGCGACCCGCTTTCAACAGATATCACCTGAGCACCAAGATTTTTCATCCAAAATACATTGGGATATTGTCGCTCAACATCTACTGCACCCATATATATGGTGCATTCTAAACCCAGCTTAGCTGCCATGGTTGCTGTAGCTACACCGTGCTGTCCGGCACCAGTCTCAGCGATTACACGTGTTTTCCCCATACGCTTAGCAAGCAATCCCTGTCCTAATACGTTATTAATTTTATGGGCACCTGTATGATTCAGATCTTCTCTTTTAATAAATATACTTGCCCCTCCTAAGTACTTAGTAAGGTTTTCAGCATACGTTAATGGTGTTGGCCTTGATGAGTAAGTATTTAGAAATTCTACGAATTGTTGCCAGAACGTTTCATCTTGCCGGGCATTTTCATAGGCATCTACTAGCTCTGCTATCGTCTCACGGAGAATTTCAGGTATAAAAGCCCCCCCATATTCGCCGAAATAGCCGTCTTTACTTTTAAACACTTAGCCTCCTAATAGCTGGCTTACGTTTGCTTTAATCAAATCAATCATAAATTAGGATAAAAAGAATCGGCAGTAAAGGTGGTCAACCTAGCTCCAATTACAAAGACTCTTACGTATTTAGATTAGTATATTTATCGATACCTATGCTTTGTTGACCGTACTCAAGACGAACAATTTGATCAGCGACATCAAAAAAACGATCATCATGGGTTATCGCAATGATTAGCTTACCTTTTTTTCTAAGATCAGGCAAGATCTGCCTATAGAATAATTCACGGAATTCGGGGTCCTGATCTGCAGCCCACTCATCAAATATGTACACGGGTCTATCTTCTAAATAAGCAGATAGCAATGCCAAACGTTTGCGCTGGCCTTGTGACAAATCTAGAGTTGATAACTTGCCATCTATAATTTCTACTTTATCTGTAAGACCCAATTTTTCCAGATACATTTCTATTAACTCATCGAAATTAGATTCCTTGCCAGGCAGTAGACGTTCAAACAGATAATAATTCACAAATACTGTAGAAAAATATTCTCTATAAGCGTGTAGATGTTCTTCACCTACTTGGTGATTATTGATTAATAAATCCCCACTTGCAGGACTGTACAAGCCTGCAATCACCTTTGCTAACGTAGATTTGCCACTACCATTCCCACCGACAATAAATATTATTTGTCCTTTATAAAATTTAGTATTTATGGGCCCTACTTGAAAGCTTGAGTTTTTATACCCGCCATTATATTTATAAATCATTCCCTTCATTTCCAGATATTCAAAGTCCCCAAACAACATATTATCTCCAGGTAGTATATTGTCTACCTCAGCAGCATCTACTTGAAGAAAAAATCCAAGTTCGTGGATGCGAGCTAACGCCACAGAAGACTTCCCAATCGGTGGTAACACAGCCATCACAATTTCTATCCTACCAATCAAATATAAGAGCGTTATCACATATCCGGTAAGAATTTCAACACTCATATCTAGGTAGTCATACAAAAAGAATAAAACCAGCCCGAACAAACAAAAATATACCAATTGCCCCCAGCCGTGCGCAACCAAATAGTGCAGCATGCCTACAACATTATGTTTTCGGTAATTATCCGCAGATAAGTGCAGGTCGTTGTTTATAAAATTACTCCGCCTCTCCGAATTTAACTTCAGCTCGATTATTCCACCAGTAAGTTCAGCAAGTCTCGCAAACAATGTTTCTTGCTCTATTCGACCTTCTTTAAGAATACTTAAGGCCTTAACCTCCATAAAGCGATAACCTAACCATCCCAGTATGATGAACATCAGAATAACAATGATTGCATACACTGATAACCATGCCAAATAAGCAATACAGGACAGTATTGCGATTAAGTTTACAAATAAAGTTGGCACTGTTGGTAAAGCAGTACTAATTGCGGATATATCATCTGTAAGCGTGGACAAGACCCGATGCCCACCCAATTCCTCAAGTTTCCTAAGTGGCGTATATAACACAAGCCTTGCTAACTTCAGTCGCGTTTCGTAAATAGCATTATTCGACAAATGAATGACAAAAATTTGGAAAACAATGCGACTGACAATTACTACAATAGTTATTGACAAAAAAAGAATAAGCCGCGAGGAATTCAAGTTATCTATTGAACTAATTGTGTCATTTATTACACCAACCAACACAACACTCAGTACACCACTTATTACTCCACATATTATGGAAAAAACAAAAAGCTTTGAGGAATTCTGCCTTAGTAGCTGTATAACCTCCAAATAATCTCTCCTTAATCTTTAATTTCATTAAGCGAACAAATAACGATTACTCATCCAGCAATTTATTTATGAATTCACAAGGGATATTAGCCACTACTTTAACTTGACATATAACCACTAAAAAGACACATACGTACAATGGATAAATTATTGTTCGATCAGTATTCAATTATAGTCAGATTGAAATGAATGGGATATTTCCGCCACTTTAGTTAGCAATTGGTTTCCGCTTGCCTCATGACAAACTGAGGATAAGACGGCAATATAAATATCAAGCATATGATTAATATCTTTAGAACTATGAATATTCTCGCTATAACGAATCTCTATTTGCAAACCACCATCATAAACAGCACTCTTAATATCTAGTAAGTGAGGATGGTATCCAACAGTACCATGTGAATCTAATTCGATCCCGTTTTTCAACTTAAATTGGCCCGATTTTGATGACATACTATCCATATGTCCCAGGTAATTAAAACATATACCTGCTTGAGGTAATTTACTCAATTTTTCATTAATAACAGGGTCGGATCGCATATAACGCAACAAACCATAGCCTATACCTTTATTTGGAACTTGCTCTAATTGATTTTTTATCAAGAGCAATTCATCCATAGGGGACTGACATTCTCGAATATCAAACAATACAGGGAAAAGCGCATTAACCCAACCAATAGTGCGTGAAACATCAAGGATATCAGATCCATCTACAATTTCTCGCCCTTGAGACCTTAGGTCAACGAGCAATATTGGCTCAATACCACGTTCCAATGCAATTGTTTTAACTAAGCCCCACAACAAAATATGATGTAATTGTATGCCAGAATGTGTAAATTCGTTCCTGCTCAACGAATCTGTCTCTGCAACCGTAAAGCGCCTTAGTGCCTTGTTTGAACTGGCCAAAGTTGCTGCTCTGCCATGTTTTTGCTCAGATAACAACGGAGCCAATTTTCTTGCTTTTGAGATCCAATAATCCAACTCAGTCACGATGTCAGAAGAATTTGCGTACTCATAAAGATATTGTGAAAAATCCCGATAGGTTGTAACACTGGAAAGAGGTGTGTGATTTTCCGCACCATTTACAAGTTGCATATACACTGATAACACATCACGAAGAAATATTTTCCACGATATCCCGTCTATAACAAGATGATGAATGCATACCAAAACACTATGATCACTACTATTACCATAATCCAGATAACCGACCGAGACCAGCGGGGCCACAGATAAATTTATACTCTTTTGTATTTCTAGAGAAAATTCTTTTAACTTCATATGCTTTTTTATCTCGTCGGAATAAGAGTCATTTCTATAAATGAAAGAAACCAGCGGCTGATCCATATCGTAAACTTGTCTCCATTCATTATTATCCTTTCGAAATATGAGCCTAAATGCATCATGATGTGCAATCACATTATTAAAAGCTTTTTGTAGTAATTTAATATTCGTCTCAGGAGGCATTTCGAATAACACAGGTGCGTTATGAGGGTGGCTGTGGTCTAGATCCAAGCTAAAGAACCATTGCTGAATCGGTAATAGGCGAACTTCAGTACCTGGGACACAGGAAGAAAGCTTATTATTATCGGCCGGAACCATACTTGTAGCAATAGATGCTATCGTTGGTAGCAAAAAAAATTGCTTTATATTAAGTTTATAACCAGCCTCTTGTACTCGTGCCATTACACTAGTCACAAGTATAGAATCCCCCCCCAAGTCAAAAAAATTTTCGTTCAATCCTATTTTTTCTAATTTAAGCTCATCCCGCCATATTTCATGCAACAAACATTCTTCATAGGTTCTAGGAATTCCTAAATCAGATATTTCTCTACTATTGTAATTTTCTGGTTCAGGTAATGCTTTACTATCCACCTTTCCATTTAGAGTAAGCGGAAACCTTTCCAACAAGATAAAGGTCTTAGGTACCATATATGACGGTAATAAATCACACAAATATTGTATAAACTCATTCTGTGAGGTATTCATATTACCCTCAGCTATCCAGTACACTATTAATTGTTTATTACCCGATTTCGATTCACGAGCTACTACAACAACGTTTCGGACTGCAGGGTGATTTAGCATGACTGTTTCAATTTCTCCCAACTCAACACGATAACCACGAATCTTAACCTGATTATCTATGCGCCCCATAAACTCAATATTACCATTCCCTAAATACCTGCCAGTATCCCCGGTTTTGTATAACCTCTCCCCTGTTCCGGAATGTATAATAAAACATTCGGATGTTCTAACAGAGTCTTTCCAATATTCTTTGGCCAACCCTATGCCGCCAATGTATAAATTACCTTGAACCCATTCTGGACAAGGCTCTAAGTTATCATCCAAAACATGAAATGTTTGGTTAGCCAAAGGCTTCCCATAAGGTATGCTATGCCAATTTGCTTCTACTTTTTTTATTGAGAAATAAATAGACCATATTGATACTTCAGTTGCACCACCTAAACTAACAACCTCGGCTTTACGCGCATTGTTTTTTATTGCTGCCGGTAACGACAAGGAAATCCAATCTCCACTTAGCAGCACCAAACGAAGAGAATCCAACGTGCTTTTTGACTGACTCTCTAAATATGTAGTCAGCATATCCATTAAGGCTGGAACTGAATTCCAAATAGTAATTTTATGCGAATCGATCAATCTTGACCAATGAGCAGGATCTCTCAGCCCATCTACATCGGGTATCACTATCGTGCCACCCGACGCAAGTATCCCAAATATATCATACACTGATAAATCGAAACTGAGAGAAGACAAAGCAAGAACACGGTCTTCTTCAGAAATATTCCATAAGCGATTGATAGCAAGGATTGTATTTACTGCGCCACGGTGATCAATCGCAACCCCTTTTGGTTTGCCCGTAGACCCTGAGGTATAAATTACATATGCCAGATCTTTATTATGATGTATACGAGATGGTAATTTTACTGTATTTTTCGGTGAAGTATTAATACTAAACTGATCAACCTCAATAACAGTTACACCATTTAATGAATCTAATTTATCTACCAACCATGATTGAGTAAGCATAACAGTCGCTCCACTTACATCAAGTAAGTTGTTAATTCTTTGTTGTGGCAAATCAGACGCGATTGGTAGATATGCAGCGCCCGCTATATTAATTGCCAGCACACTGACTATCTGTTCGCACCCTTTTTCCATACATATAGCAACAAGCTGATTGGAGCTTAATTCCAGACGCCTCAGGTAGACAGCTAGCCTGATACATCTATCCGCCAATTCTTTATACGTTATTTTTCCATTAGAAGAAATCAGTGCAATATTCCCAGGAACCCTATTCACTTGTTTAAGAAATAAGGCATCTAATGTTTCATCTGATATTTCTGATACAGTATCATTAGCAGCTTGTCTTTTAATTGCCTGCTTTTTGGGTAAAAGAAACATTTCTTCACTAAACCACGCCGAATCATCTTTGCTTAGTTCAAGAAGAAACATTTCATACGCTACAAACATATCATCCATCATGTCAGACGGGAATAATTCGTCTATAGTGTCCCAACTATACATCAAATCTCCATCATCCTCCCAGACCTGATGATCGAAATATACTTGAGGCGTCTGGCTAATAGCGTAGACTCGATTGCCAATCCAATTAAAAAATCCGTGTTCGTAATTACCACGCCTCTCATGACCTAGCATACTTGTGAAAACAATCGGCATAGCAGCAGTTCCTATACCACCTTTTCTCCTGCTAACTTCACTCATCACCTTTACACCAGAGTAATGTCTGTTATCCAAATCATTCCATAACTGCTTTTGTAAATCCTTGGCAGCATCGATAAAATTCTTCTTTTTGGAAAAGTTCGCTTCAAATAATATCATTGAGGTAAAATCGCCTAAGATACTATTGACTTGTGGATGCAATTGAAATCTATTAAATAATGTCAAATTGATGCAAAATTGTGAGTTTTTACTCCACTTATTTATCAGCATTGAAAACACAGATAACAACAATCCAGATGGAGTCAAGCCTAGTTTTTTTCCTTTTATCTTAAGATTAACCCACGCATTTTTTTTAATACTTCCACATCGACGTATAAATTCAGGTGTTTTTACCGACGATAAACACTTCACCAAAGGTAAATCAGGAGCAGGATATAGGTTATCTATACGCCCATTCCAATAAGATTTTGAGCGCTGATACATTTCTAATTCACACAACTTCGCCTCTGCATTTATATAATCTCGAAAGCTTATATCTAAAGGTTCAAGAAACGCATTACTATTTTCATATAGTATTTTTAATTCTTTGCTTATGAGCATGAGACTCCATGCGTCACCTATTAATAAATCAAAACTTAAATGTAAACGTATTGTCTTATTATCTAATTGCGATGCTGTAATAGAAAACAAAGGCCATTGACTTGGTGTGTATACATGATGCGACCGTTTTTTTCTTATAACGGACAATTTATTAAACGCATCTGTTTTTGGCAAGCTCCTCAAATCAGTCACCTTTATCTGATATAACGGAACTTTAGATAAGATCTTTTGTTTTCCATCATTAGTAATAACTGCACGCAACATCGCATGACGTTGAATGAGTTTATTCAACGCACATGATATTTTTTCTATGTCTATATTTTGAGCATCCAACTCTAAATAACCATGCGCTCCAATATTACCAAGATCAAATTGTGAGTCCCTACCTATCAAGTACGCCCGTTGAATTTCTGTCAACTCAAAAGGTACGCTCAGATGCTTTGAGTTAGTTACTATCTTTGGTAATTCATCATAACTTTTTGATTCACTTTTTTTCACCTTCAATATACGCTCGGCCAGAATATGTGCTAAGTCGGCTAAAGATGTCACCTCGTAAAAAATGCTTGTAGGTAAATGTATTTTAATATCTTTTTCAATTATTACTTGCAAATCTACAATTGTAAGGGAATCTAAACCAAGTTCTGATAAAGACGCTTGCTCGACTGTCACATCAGAACCCATGTATTCCGACAAAGTTAATTTAGAACTTAGATACTTAGTCAATGCAGCCGTACACTCTGATAGAGGTAAGTGTTGCAGTGTATTCAAGGATATTTGATTTTCATCACTAGATACTAATACCGTATTATCTAATTCTTCTATACCACGAACAAGTAACGCTCCTTGCTGCAACCGCTTCTTACACTCTCTCCTTTGCACCTTTCCACTCGATGTTTTGGGTAATGTGCCCGCCCTTATGAATACTATTTTTTGTACAAGTACATCAAGTTGATTTAAAACGATTTCACGTATTTTAGAAGCTAGGACTTGTGTGTCCGTTGTTTTACGATATTCAAGCTCGCACACTAAACACACATGCTCAGCCCCATCTACTTCTATGGGAAATGCTGCTCCAGCACCTGGGCGCAAACACATATCTACCGTTAGCGCGACTGATTCAATGTCTTGTGGGTAAATATTACGACCACGAACAACTATAACATCCTTAATTCGTCCTGTTACATAAATTTCATTTTCATGTAAAAACCCTAAATCGCCAGTTCGCAGATAATGTTGATTGCCAGAATCCTTAATCCAGTTAGTAGTAAATGTTTTAGTTGAAGCTATTTTTTGCTTCCAATAACCTTTCGCGACACTTGGACCAGCAACACATATTTCACCTATCATATTATCGCACAATGTTGTGCCATTTTGTGGTCCTGCAATTAATACTTCAACTTGATCTAACATTTTGCCAGAACTTACTACTACCCTAGCATTAGAGCTGACTTCATCTACTAGACTAACACGCCCTTCCTCCAATTTCTTAGCATCAATTGACAAACTTTTATAGCCCACACCCAGTTCTGCACCAGAGACCATTAAAGTAGATTCAGCTAAACCGTAACATGGATACATAGCAGATTTATGTAAACCATACTTACCAAATTTTCTAATAAATCGTTCAATAGTTTTATGTTCGATTGGCTCTGCGCCATTAAATGCCACCGCCCACGTGTCCAAATTTATAGATTCGCATTCCTCATCTGTTATCTTGTTGACACAAACATCATAAGCAAAATTTGGGCCGCCACTTAGTGTGCCACCAAACGTAGTAATTGCATGCAACCATCTAAAGGGGCGCTGTAAAAATGCTGATGGTGACATTAGATAAGAAGGATACCCGCCATATATTGACTGCAATATTCCGCCAATTAATCCCATATCATGATAAGGAGGCAACCAAAAGACCCCTACAGACTGTATACCTAACCCCATAGCATGAGCTGTCATTTTTGCGTTATTAATCAGATTATCATGTGTAATCATCACACCTTTAGGATCCCCTGTAGAACCAGAGGTATACTGTAAAAAAGCTATCGATTCCTTACTAACCACTCCTTGAAGGTCAGATTGTATTTCTGATTCAAGAAGATCTTCTAATACCAACCATTCTACTTTAACTAACGATTCGCTTTGTTCAAATACATGATGATATTTTTCTAGAATAGATCTTGTGGTGAATGCAATACGTACACTAGCATTCTTCATAATTGCTTCAATCCTGGGTTTATTACGAGCATTCCTTGGTGGATATGCTGGTACAGCAATGACCCCAGCATATAGACACCCCATAAATGCAGTAATAAAATCCTGACTAGGTGGCATTAGTAGAATTGCCCTTTCGCCTTTTAATTTATGCTCTACAAAGTATCCTGCTACCGATCTTGCTTGCGCATCTAGTGAAGACCAGTTTATTTCATTTTGAATAGACTCACCATTTGCAAGAAAAGAAAAAGCTTTGTTAGCAGGCATTACTTGCGCCCACAGTTTTAGAATATCAACTATAGTTTCACAACTTTCTACTAACGAATGTCCTTTTTTTACTGATAACATTGTAACTTACACCTTAATCATGTTCACTAGCATCACATACAGTAAATACAGTGCAATAATAAACTAGCTTAAATAAATATACTCTGTGTAAAACTGACAGCTTACTGGCTGCAAGACTTTCACCTACATTCAATATATTAAAAGCAATTTTCGTAATCCCAACTGATGATAAAATACCGACTAATATCTGTGAATTTAATTTACAAATCTTTCAACTATCCATTTTACTTTTTAAATGACGCAAACGTTCCTACCTACTAGCAGAAAAAAATAATCTATACTACCTTTGATAGCTTAATCAGATATTAGCATTCGTGCATTCTAACTCCTCAACGTAATTTATCTGAACGACTATCAGAGTAAATTGCAAGGCCACAATAATATTACTAGATATTTTACTCAATCATCGAATTCATATAAGCGAATATAGGAATTGGTATTCGATAATTTATTATTTATTGGCGCTAGAGTTTCTATAAATACTTATCCCGGTCAAGATAGAGCTTGTTAAACATTAATGTAATTAACAGCCACACATAGTAACAATATAACTAACCCAATTATAATCAGCTAACAAACAATGTTATTGTATAAAGCTTATTATGATTGATTAATAACACTAATAGTTTTTAATTATCACTACTGACTATAGAAGTGATCTTGATAATTGAATCATAGGCGAATTTACATATTCAAAACCAAGATGACTATGAGGAACAGTTAACATATAGAATGTTGATGGAAGGCCATTCTTCCCACGATTACAATCAATTATCTGACCATTGAAAACTCGACGGTGTATCTTGTCCTTGTCTTTATATTCTCTGGAGAATTGAAAATTTTCTCTAAGAGTATTATCTATACGTAAGCCATGATCTTTTAGCGCTATGTCTACCGGCTCCCATATCTCTTCTAATGAATCCATATATGCTGGATTAGGCTTCCAAGTAGGTTGCTCTCCTACCGCTCTAGGCCCATTAACAGATTTATAAAAACCAGATTCACCTGTACGATCAAATAAGCCTGAGTAGTACATTACTTTTTCTTTGTTACTTAATAATTCCCCACATGATGCATTTAATATTTCATTGAGTTCTAATTCAATTACGCCATAATCAATATACTTTTTAATATCCATAAAGATCTCCATATTATATACAGTTAATTGTCTAAAATATCATCAGTATGCTAATGCATTAACATCATCAGCCTCTGACCGTAATACTAGTGTAAGAACGATAATATCTCTCAATCCTCCTTCTTCGTTATCAGTAGTTATTGGACTTGTATAGTGGAATATCTCATCATCTTTGACGAGTAGCATTTCTGATTCTGACAGTGTACCCCTGAATATTGGCTTCCCACCTTTAAGTGACTCATAGAGCATAGTTTCTGCACCAACAACATCTTGGCGTCTAACGCAAAATAACCCAATATAACGAAAACCATCCCTATGAATACCTTCTGGTGCTGGAGCGGAGCGCATATTAAATTGACAAGTTGTCCTAATCGGATGGTATCCTATCTCTATTTCACTGGGATCATATTGACAACTTTCAATAAAACTCCAAACTAATGTTTTAAAATCATCTTCAGCTTCAATATCATCATTAGCCACTCCGAACATGCGATCATCATCGCCCCATAATTTATTAATTTTTTTACTTTGTCTAAAATATCGATGATTTAGTTTAACTATTTCTCCGTTTTCAATACGATATCTTGAAAAACTTCTAAATCTAAATCCTCCTGGACAGTACTGATCTTCGGGGAGGTTATCAAAACTCTTATAAAACGACTTCGTACTTACGTTGAGCTTATCAAGTAATTTATAACAAGAGTGCTCGGCATTGATTGCTACAGTATTCATATTATCATCCCTCTTAATCACTAACACTTACATTAATCAATATTGCTAAGACCTATTGATCTTTTGCAAAGTCCATTGTATTTATTAATAACGACACACATGCGTTTTTTTTATATATTCATGTCCAGAATGTAATTTTTCTGCTACGCACATATCTATAAAGTTACGAAAAAAGTCTATTCTATACCTGGTTTCATACACCTCTGTTTCCAAGAAATGATTGAGCTCAGAAGGTTCATTTATAAATTTCTGAGCAATGAGCTCGTCGATGCTGCCGTGAATCAAAAGCCAATTTCTAAGAGTAAGTGCATCTACTTCTGCATGAAACTGCACACAGAATAAATTATCGAGCTTAAATGCCTGGTATTTACTTCTCTTGTTATATACTAATGCAATAGCACCATCAGGCAACTGAATAACATCTCTACTATGTGCTGCTAACATTTTGAATTTTTTTGGAAAACCGCGAAACAAATCAGACTTCATACCTGCGTCACTCAAATTCAAATCTATAGTACCGAGCTCCTTTTTACTGCCAGGCGGGCGAACTTTACCACCATATATATGCGCGACCAATTCATGCGCCATACAAATAGCTAGTAAAGGTAGCGATCTATAACTTCTGACGCGATTTATAAAATCTGCCACTTCTGAAACCCAGGCTACTTTAGTGCAGTACGGCGTAATCGAACCAGAAATTATAACTCCGGAATACTTTTCCAAGTCTATAACATCCAACCCCCCCTGCAAGATAGGGTTAACAACCTCAATCTTTACTTTTCCTGCGCCAGCCACATTAATAACTTCGAGAAATCCATCTAGAAAAGAAAATTCTGGATGATTTAAAATATCGACTAATAAAATCTTATTCTTCACAGACAAATTAACCTCACCTCATAATAAATATTCGTTAAGTTAGATGTTTTAAATTCGAAATTCCGCTCTCAAGGCTATCTTGCAGATAGTCATATGGCTCAAGACCAACTGACAACCTCAAGGCCATTGTGTTAAGCGGTAGAGCATTTGGTTCTAATACTCCAATATGGATTATTGTAGTTGTGAATGATCCTAGAGATGTGGAGCATTTAATGGGATGAAGCAAACCTTCAACAAACATATCGCGCTTTAGTTTTGCTTTTGTTAAATCATTGCCTTCTAACCAAAATGTTATTACCGCGCCACAATCAGAATAACTATTTCCAATATCACTTATATCCTGCATGTTAACTTTTTCAGAAAAAAAGCCAGGATATTCAACGCGAACGACTGATTTGGAATTACGCAAATAACTAGCCAACATACTAGCTGTTTTTGATTGCTGCATAAATCTTGATTTCAAGTCTTGCATTTGCAAGGCTAAAGTTGCAGCAGCAGCAGGATAAAGCACGATACCGACACTCTTACGATACTCTCGTGCTAAATATTCATAGTGATTATTATTTCCACATACAACACCTGCTAGTAAATTATTTTTACCAGAGATATATTTAGTAGCACTATGAACAACTAGATCCGCATTATGCTCCAAAGGCCTGAATAAATATGGTGTACCGAGCGTATTATCTATTATTATTTTAATCTTTCTTTTTTTTGCGATCGCAATAACTGATTGATAATCCACCAGTAGAGAGAGCGGGTTTGTAATAATTTCGAAATATAATATTTCTGGTTTGATTTCATCAAGATAAACTTCTAATGCCTCTAGATCCAGCAGCCCGTTTAATTCGTGCGAAAAATAGGAAACTTCTATCCCACGCTTTTCACATAGTATATTATCCACATAAGATCTAGTACCAGAATAGATTTCACGAAAGAAACACCATTTTTGATGCTTACTACCGTCTGAAAAAACCGACATAGCTATATCAATGGCTGCCATCCCTGATGGTGCTAATACAGCCCATGAACATTTCTCGTGAACAGCAATAGCTTTTTCCGTATTGCTTATAGTTGGATTTCCAAATCGTTGATATATATTGTAATCAATAGCTTTTTCTACTGAAGCACGTTTCTTGCTAATAATATCATCAAGCATAGAGAGGCTGGGGAAAGTAAAACCCACTCTATTTTCTACACCGTCTTCCTTTTCACATTTATCAATCAATCCTTGCAACTCCATACTTTAAATCATTAAATATAAATACAATAATTCTACTTACTGATAGCTTCATTAATAGAATAATAACTTTTTTAACTTTACTTTTAATAATGATACTTGCCAATCAACTCATACAAAATACATAGTAGAAGTCTCCTGATCTTTTATCTATTACGTCAGCATGCTTAAATATACTTATATGTTCCTCAAGACTAATGAATGACTCCATCGCATAAGATACTTTTTCCTCCTTATGTCTCTTCAACCAGATATTAAATTGTTCATGATTGAAACAGAGATCACCTATACCAATAAATCCATTTTCTGCAGTAATCCTTTGCATTTCCTGACATGATTTCTGCTTATCATAAATATTCAAATGATGTTGAACAAATGGCGCTATTGTAAAGTCATATTCGTCATCTGGTAACTGAATGTCAGTTATATTACCCGCACATATATTTGCCGTGCTTAAGCATTTTTTATATTCATTTTCATTGATGTTCTGAGGATTACCGCAATCTTCGATTGCATTAACAGACATATCGAAATCGCCACACTTAGTTCGCTCAAGCGGCTCAAGTAGAAGATCATAAATAGTGAGATCAACCTTATCCAATAATTTATGATGCTTAAAATAACGCAGTGTAAAGAAAGTCGCGATTGAACCAAGAGAAGCACCTAAAAAAATAATTTTTATTTTAGGCAATTTTTTCAGTCTATCCAGATTCAGTTCAATTGCAGCCGATATAGATCGCGCTAGTGCTCTCTGCACCTCAACTCTATCCTTCCAATCAGGATGATTACTGTCAAAGGAACTGTGCCATCCTGTAAAACGCTCAATTGCTGAATCAACAAAAATACGTGAATCTAGATACTTCAATACACCAAACTCTTCTTCTGTTAAATTATAACCAACGATTCCTTCCTTTGTGATGCTTTGAGTTTTCATTAATATATTTTCTCCATAATTAATTTTTTAATATTTATATAAAGAATTTCTACTACTTTGACTATTTCTTGCTTCGTAATAATCAATGGAGGAAAAAAATGTATGCGATTTCTCTTTGTATGTACGATTAAGCCATCTTCAAGTAAGAGCTTGTACAAAATTAGTATTTTGGATTCTTTTAGAGGCTGCAAAGTTTTTGGTTCAATGAGATCAATTGCCAACATTAGCCCCTTACTGCGTACATCGCTTACTAAAGGCAACGATCTCAATTTAGACTCACATTGTTTCAGCATTAGAAGACCCATCTGGCCAGCATTCTCATAAAGACATTCTCGTTCCATATAATTTATTGCTGCAATTGCTGCCGAACAACAAATAGGATTTCCAGCCTGCGATACTGTGTGTGTTAAACTATGTCCGTCACCTGAACCATATACTTGAAATATTTCATCAGATACTATAGCCGCACCACACGGTAAATAACCTCCATTAATCCCTTTTCCCAGAATTAATATATCCGGTTTAACGTCCAGGACATCAATCGCAAATCTAGCGCCTATTCTCCCGAATCCTGTTGCTGACTCATCCATAACAACCAAGACGTTATTATCTTTACAACAAGCAATAATACGTTCAAAGTACTCTGCAGTAGGTGCGATCACTCCGCCTGCCGCAAGGACAGGTTCTAACACTACTGCTGCAACTTCATCTGATCGAGACGAAATAAGTTCTTCAGCGGCCTGTGCACATAATTGACTGGATTTTTCAATATTATAATTTTCACCTTCAATATCACACCTTGGCGTCGGCATGAACTCAAAACCAGGCGCAACTGGCCCATATAGGTTATGTTCATTACCACGATACAAACCACTTAAACTAAAAGCAGCATAGCTGTTCCCATGATACGAGGAGTCTAAACTGAGTATGACTCGTTTTTTATGGCCAAGAATAGTGAAATATTGACGCGCTATTTTAATTGCCGCCTCTATCGCTTCAGATCCCGAAGCTGTCAGCACAACTTGATTAAGATTTCCTGGAGCATGTCTAGAAAGTACTTTGGCAAGTTTGGTAGCAGGCTCATTACTCATTCTAAATAGTGAACAATATGCTAACTCATTAGCTTGAGCGCTTATAGCATCAGCAATTTCATGATTACCCAAGCCACAAGTTAGAGACAAACCTGAAAACCCATTTATATATCGTTTTCCTGTTATATCGGTAAGATATATACCGTCCCCACCTACAATATTTATTTCTAGGTTTTCTGCTTGCCGAATATTCACATACGGCGGCCATAAATGGTTATCAGTAATACTCATCCCTGTATAATTCTTAATTGCCAGACATAATAGTTATTCTTTAACATCTTGATCACATTAATCATCGACTGGTTTTTCTGCTAATATGTAACCATATTTAATATTATTGGATGTCATTTCCCAGTTTGATACTTTAAGCCCTGCTCGCTCTAACAAACGACGCCAGTTTCTTAAACTCACCATATACTCACCCTTTTTGTAAAGTATGCGTCGCAATATCTCTACGTCACGTATTGCATGACCGTAACAACCATGAACCACACAATTTTGTATTTTACGCGAATACCATTCTGTAACTGCATTAATCTTTTCTACACTATCAAGATTAGTGGTATCAAAAAATGTTTCTCCAATAAATATTTGTCCTCCAGGTTTCATGAGTGATGTCAATTTATTTATCGCCGCTTGTTTATCTATATGAGGAATATGATGTAGTGACATTATTGCTATCACTTTATCGAATTGATTGTCTGTTGAGTAATTTAGTAAATCTATACATTCAGTTTTTATTTTAAAATCATACTTTTCTGCACGAGAGACAAGCTTCGCTAGCATTGCTTCTGATCTATCAAGACACACTACATTATCGGCCTTATCGATGTTATCCAACGCCTCTCCAGTACCACATCCTACATCCAGTATCTTATCCGATTTATCAAAAGCCATGCTTGTTCTTAATGACTTCATAAGGCGTTTATGATCTGGTAAATTTACCAAATCATAATCACTTTTGCCCCATTCCTCAAAGAATTCGCCACAATAAGGTACATCATTATCCAATAGTCGCCTAAGGATATCTGGTACATGTGTGTGTTCGCTTTTAAGTTGTGCTATCAAATTAGCAGCCACCATTTGTACAGACTTTGATTTAGAGCTTTCTAGCTCAATATCTTCATCCGCCGAATTTAATGAAGAGTTTTCGCCTGAAACAAGATTAAAAATATCTGACATTGGCGCTACACTTCCATTAACTTCTTTATACTTACCCTTCGCGAGTTGGCCATAATGGCCAAGTAACATTTCGTACTCCCCACGTACAGCATAATTTGCTAATACAACCAGTTGGTAGTTAGCAATTTTTAACCGTTCCAAAAGATCTACTTCTTCTATATATGCAGTCGGAATTGCCATTAACAACACGTCTTTTGGCATAACTTCGTAAAACTTCTTTGAAAAATCTTCCAGCGGCTTAAGAGTGTTTAGTTTATTATGAACCACCACCACATCAAAATTACCGCCTAATTCCCAGACCTTACATACATAATCAATTGCCGCATCTACACTTTGTCCTACGATCAAGTTTTCTATACGTAAGCAAACCAATGCATTACTACATTCTTTTCCAATAATATTTACCTTTTGAGCTATCGTTTCGTGTGATTCAAGACAATTCTCGTCTAAAGAAAGGAAAGAATTCTCCTTTAGACCAGTTTTTAAGTTTTGCACCACGACTGCAGCCACGGTTGATCTCCATGATCGAAAATATTGAGCAAGTAACTGTCCATCGTTAGTCCACCCTGTATCACAATCTATAATCATTTTAGCATTTGGGCATTTTTTACTAACGCGATCGACAAAGAAGTCCACTTCTGAGAATCCAATTGATTCATCGTCTTTTTCTCCTAATAATGCTGAAAGTTCAAAACTACTTACCCAAACGGTATCCAACCCCATTTGTTCTAACAACAATGCACGATAAGGCGTACCTCCTCCATATGCCAACACCTGTCCGCTGGAAATAATTGATTGTAATAATTCACCACCTGGAGTTTCGCTTTCAATTTTTCGCCCACCAGGTGATATCAATACTGAATCAGTATCATTTTGTAGGTTTATGATATTCACACTAGATTCGATAGGCATTAACGCATTTATTTGTTGCTCGTATTCCTGAAAAACTTCATCTTCATCTTTAACGATGTTTTCAAAAGGCAATCTTGCTGTTTCACCATCATGATACACAAGTGACTCATTAACTTTCTTACGAAATACTTCTAACCTATCCTTATACGCATCGATATCACGCACCTTTATTGCAATGATAGTAGTCGAAGTCTCAGTTTTATTTTCATCCTGAAAAATATCGAACAACTCTGCGGTTATTAAATTGCCAAATCCCTTGTAATTTTTTTCTGCACCAAATGGCAAGATATAACCCGAGAAATTACCTCCTTCATCGAATATGTCATCTACTTTTTCAGGCATAATAAAATCTTTAGTTAGAAAGGATTCAGCCTTAAATATCTCCGCAAATTGCTCCCTTGGTTTAAGCAAATCCCCATTGGTAGATGCTGCCATGGTCGCATCGAAAATACTATGTCGTCCCTCCATACCAGGAAAACCCCATGCATAAGCATTAGTACCGACAATTGGCTTTACTAGTTTTATGCCTTTATCAAACCCTACAGGAGGAAGTACTTTATTTGGAGACTTCGATGTCATATAACAAATAAATCCTTCATTACAAAGCAACTCAACGTATTCAGTTAAACAATTTGTAGGATATAGATTTTTGACATTACAAAATATAAAATCTCTATGTGAATAGTTTTTTATTAGATCGGAAAGCACATATCTTATGCCACTGTAACCAACACTATAGTTACCATCAAACATAAAATACCCATCTCGCTGATGAAGTAAGTATGGAAAACTACCAGACTCACACAAATTCTTATCAATGAGTTTCTGAATAAATCCGCTAAAAATTCGATTAAGCCCATGACTTTTAACATCTCTTTGTTCAGCATAGATCAATGACGCCAAAGTATGATCTGCCTCATTACTGTTTAATCCAATCGAGTACAAGTAGTCTAAACATTTTTGTTTAAGACCTCTCCCTTGTGTAATCTCGCCATTCTCAATAGCGTTAGTTTTAGAACTCATTTTATCTCCTTATGCAACATAGATTATATGTAGATACTTACACACCCTTACACTTTTAAAAGGCGCAAAAAATCATAGTGATAAGAAATCACCAGTTAAGTATATAAACGTATTAATTAAGATATTAAAAGTGGTATTGATGTGGCATGCATGTGATTCCCTATCTGTTTAAATTCCATTTAACATATAATTTTCAAAAGCTCTTTCTAATATATTTTGAGGATAATATTGATTGAAGTAAAAACGCATCCTTTGCAATGTTTTCCTTAAAAAAAGGTGAGCCAAACCTTTTATGATTAATTATTACAATCCAGAATATAATTCAATTTATTATCTGATTACATGTAATTTGATTTAAAAAATATCAGCTGGTAATTATCTTGTCAATCTTAAATCAAATTATTATCAGCATGCAGAGTATCTTTTTAATTATTTAATCTATTATTCTTACGTTGTTAATTAATTTGTTATAGCTTGTTAAGTAAAATATTATCAATTCAAGTTGATTCATGAAATTAGATAAAAATATTATTACTTGCAATCATATTTCAGCAGACGACCACTTGGGTTAACTAAACATATAAATAGAAGCTGGAAGTTCCATAAATAATCAGCTCATTTAGGTAAGTTGTTCTAGAGAACATTAATGAATAAGTTTGCTATTGATCTTATACATGAAAAGAGGAACCATTGTTAAGCTCACTGCATATAGTGGTTATTTTCAAATAACTCTATAAATTAAATTGTGTAGAAGTTTAATTAAACCTGAGAATGCTACTCTATTCCCAAAATATAAAATAGGCTCAATGAGAGACTGTCTTAAGATATTTTATTGAGACAGGGACTTCTGACTAATGACTGCAGTCATCTTCCAGAACTTTCCAATGACGTTAAAAATCGGCATGTCAGTTACAAGTTTATATAATGTGTGTCTGCCGATCCAGATCCAATTTCGTAAATAGCGATATGTTAATTATTTTCCAAATGCACCATTCATAGCATCTTTAGTCATTCCTTTCATTAAATTTTTAGCCATTTGTTCACCGGCTTTTTTTGCGTTTTTACATTCTTCGGTATTTGTATCTTTGTCTTGCGCCATTAGCATTTGGCATTTCTGGCTTATTTCAGATAACTTAGCGGGATCCTCTAATAAATCTTCAACTGTTGGGTCACCACACGCAGAAAGAAAGAGTGCTAATGCACTAGGTAATATTATTTTTTCATTACTTATCCTTTTATAATTATATCGAGAGAACAATACTTATCGGTATCAATAGCTAAAAATATTTAGCATTAAGTTACGCTAAGCATTTCTTAGCTTTATGTCAAGCACTGACTATTGCGTTTCTAACCTACCTTTAAATATTATTTAAATAGCTAAAACTTATTTCATTACATTTCAAGCTCAAATCAAACAGATACCAAACACGGTTGCCAAGCATCGTTGAAATTTGGCGGAAAAAAGGCAGGCTTTGTAAGCTTGAATTAAAATCTGGGGCCGCATATCAAAAATAATAAACTGATTCAAAGAGATGCAGTTTTAATATACTCTTTTCAGATTAAGTTTTTTGATTGTAGTGATCTAACTAGCTTGAACTCGGGTTTCTTAATCTATCCATCAAATATCTAATTCGCCAGAAGGATCACTATACGTGACTATATATCGCTCTGCGTCAGAAGACTTTTTTAAAGTTTGTTATCTGCAATTGATACATTGGTTTTTTTGTTGTTTACTTGAGTACGATATCAAGATTTAAACGATACAGAACTCTCAATGTCTAAATTTTATAAATACGATCAAGACCTCTTGTGGAATGTAGTGATACGTTACCTTCACACCGTCAATTAATGGCCCATCATAATCTAGCGTCATCCTTCCTTCTGTAATAATCTCAAATTTAATTGGTGTTTCTTCTGTTTTAACAATTCCTCGCACCCCATACATATCATTCCTAGCTTCTCTTATGAACTCTATGGGATTTTAAACAAAGAGTGAAACCATCATCGACAACCATTGATCGTATCTACCTGTAGCCAACTTTGGATCAACTGAAAAAATCAACATCAATGGATTCTCTGCACTCGTTTAGCAAAAGAGCTATTGCTGTTCCTCCAAAAAAAACATTCATACTCTAAAAGAGGTCCTTCGTTTAGTGAAATCAGTACTACTGCGACCATATTGTGATGTTTGTGACTATACATTTAAAAACCCCTTCCCATATGTTTTTTTTAATCTTTCTATGAAATCCTTCTCTTTATCACACAACTCGTCAGTAGCAACATACCTCCACTTAGACTCGTAGAACCCAAAAACCTCCTACTCAGTGATGAAATCAACATGGATATTCCAGGCAAGTAGATTAAGCTCAGGATATTCTTTAATTTCTACCATTGCATCATTCATCTTTAATCCTCTTGTGAATACCTTCAATCTTATCGTGCAGCATTTATTGTCACTATTCAGAATCTTACGCATTGTACTATATTATAGTCACATATTTCTCGACACCGGTATTAACCCATCTGATCTCTGGTAGCGCATTTAGTTCGGGGTATTATTCGCATAATAGACTTCCCAGGGTTTGCTAAACACCTGATCACGCTCAAAATCAAAGGTTGAACGAGACTCAACTAAAATAAGTAGATCAATTCTGATCTGCCCATTTTTAATTAATTAGCAAATAATATATAGTTACCTGGAATGCATGGCTTCCAGGTATTCCATAACGTGGATTAATCCATCTTCGTCTTTAATTTGATCTGCTTGAACACCTTCAGTACTTTATTAAATCCAGATAACCAAAGCCTCATGTGATCTAAGTTTCCTGAAAAATGTGAATACAAGCATTTGTATATTCGCATCAAATTGAGCACCTTTATTCTAGAATCTGATTCAGGCCTAATATCATTACTAAATCGAGACGCCTGAGTACCTACAATCGCTTCAATGTCCTGTTCACTCAGTTCAAATGCGACTACCACATTATGCAATGCTTCATTTAGAACGGTAGCCTCATCAATGACGTTATGTATATTCATTTTCAAAATTCATCTACGCTACCTATAAATATATTGGCAATATTTAATAGTGTTTTTACAATACCAATAGATGGTGCATGACTAGAAAAATTACGAATGTAATTCTTTCAAATGAGGCGTACCTCAGTATTATCAAAATAACATTCCATCAAAAAGATTTCAATTCTCCCTAACAATTGGCCGTTGGTTACAGTATAAATCGACTATTATACTAATCTAATCCTGGCTCCTTTTGCCAACATTTTCTCCTGAGTAATACATTCACCCTGTCTGACGACCCAGGTCCAACTATCTATCCATTTTTCGGGAAGCCTTTTTTCTATCCCCGAATATTTTGCATATTGTTTTATAAAGCTTTCGCGGTTACCGGGTAATAATCCATCTTTATCTTCAGGCAACAGTAAATATTCAACGCCTGAGCTTAACGCAATATTAAAACCTGCAGGGTCAAGATCAAAAAAACCAATTTTCCTAACGTGAGAAGGAAGCTGATTCATTAACTTTTTGACGGCCACCGCAGATTGATCGTGGCCACGGTAAATAGCCAGTCCATTAGGGATAGTTATTTCATACTGCTGCCAAAAGCGAGCAGCAGCAGCATTCTCTATTATGATGACTGAATTAATGCTATTGATATCAATTTGTTCAATATCAATAAAAAACATGGTTCCCGACGGAATTTCTATTTTACCTTCTTTGACCGGTAGTTCACGGCTGCAAACATAAACCATGTCCTTGAAAGGTGATTCATTGGACCACTTCTCGTCAATGACCGTCGCAGCCACTTCAACACGACTCCCCTGTATATCCTCATCCATCGGGTCACGGCCTGCCGCAAGGATAGCAATGGATCGTAATTTCTCCCGATCCTCTGCCGAAAAAAAGAGCCGCTTACCTCTTATTTCTCCAACATGCCATTCAGTATGAATATCTGACCAGGTGATGCCAAGCGATACATCACACTTGGCATGTCTAACCACTTGCTGTATTGCCAAAAATGCTTTTTTCGTTATTCCCGACATGCGACCTCGATGTCACGGACAAAATATCGTCCATTTAATACGGGATCTACGATCTCCTTGAAGACAACCTTAAAAATAGACCGATCCTTGTCAGACATATTGTTGTAACCGGTTATCAGGGCATACAACCACAGTTCAGGGCTACAGATAGTACTTACCTCTTCATAACGAGACATCGCGGTATCGCGGTCGTGCTCGATGACACCTTTAAAAAAATCGATGACATTCTCCCTTAATATCGATACCGGCATGACTATTTCTACTGGCACCATGCCGGTCACTGGTATTTTCTGTTCCACCACCTGCTCTTCCGGTACCCGCTCTTTCCTGGCCCCAGCAATAATATCTGTTAATAATACCTCCTGTTCATCTGACCCAACATTCGCTGAACCGGTCATCTTTAGCGGTGCTACACTGTTCAGGATCAGCGGTATGTCGCTTGACTCTGCATAATTCGGCTGAAACCCTGTGTTCTGCTGGTACTGAGCATACAGCGTTTGAACTATTCGGCCTCGTAGCTGAAGATGCCTGAACTTGAATAGCATATCCTTCAGCCGATGAAGTGCGTCATTCAGTTCAGCTTGGCAGCGTTCAACCGATAAGGGCAACACTTTGGTGAGCCATCTACGGAGGCTGGGATCATTACCGGCCAACTTGTTTAAATCCGCACGATTTATCATCCCCAGACTGTTATTCAATCGCATGACCTGTGTCAGGACACGCTTATTTTCAAGCGACTTCATTTCAAGTGTAGATACATAGCCAAATTCGCTATCAATTTGATTCCACAGATTGCGCGTTGCATTAAGCAAAGTCTCTGAAAGATCGTGAATTTGCTCTCTTAATGATCGCAGTAATTCTTCTTTATCTTCGTATTTTTTCGCAGCCTTATAATTGTTGATCAATCCTTCAATATCATTCATTCGGCCACCAATATCGGAATCGATATGGCTTCTGCGAACACTCCTCAAGCTGGAATTGAGTAAATGAACCAAAGAGTGACTAAGCCTGACCTCCTCATCAGGGCGCCATGCTAGCCTGGCAGACACCAGTTCGTTTATGGCTTTTTCAGTATCAGCCTCTTCGGCAATTTCACCGTCTGTTTCCAGATAAGAAGTCGCAATCAACTCCTGATGCTTGAGCAATACGCGAAATATACGCTTTATATCTACTCTGTTCACAACGGTAAATCCTCTTGATCCTCAACCTCTTCACTTAGCTGCTCATGCGTGCTGATAAATGTCATAACATCATACAAATGAGACCATTTCCCGGTGGCAATATATTGCGCGCCCGTCCGACCATCCGGAATTAGATAGCCATACTCAACTAGCTTTTTCATGATGGCGTCTATTTGGCCCTTGGCGCTGCTTTGCGTATTCGATAACATTCTGGAGCGGGACAGTAGCGCCAGGTCGTCGCATAGTACCGGCGAGCTCTCCACCGCATCCAATATGACGCTGATCTTCACCACATCACCCGGAGAAACAGGTCGATCTGTGAGCGACGATGTGCTCACGAGATGCAGCCAGCGAACCAATGGCTCTAGTTGGTTCATCGTCTCAGTAATCTGCTGCCTGACAAGCGTTTGATACTTGGGCTTGTCTAATGAGATATACGCTGCAAAAAAGGCGGCGTTATCAGCCGTTGGCTTCACTATTCGTCCTATCTTCGACAAGTATTGGTTCAATGTCTGCTCATGATCGTTATCCTGCAAGTATTGGTACATATCTTCGTTGGTATACTCGCAAATAACACCACCCTCAAGAAGCAGCTCTACAATATCTTCAAATATATCAGACATCAGAAACCTCCTTTACTGCATCTTTTTTCTTTTTTAATGCCATATAATCCACCGCATCCACACTCATAACCCTGACACCATGCCTCCTGTCTATATGATGCTGGTGTGCAAAGTGTTTAAGTATTTCAGGATCGGAGCTGGGAAAGCCTCCTACCATGACGATACCGGACTCATTTAACATGCGAAATAACTTGGGTATATTTTCCGGAGCAATAATACCTAGTTCATCAATGGGCCAATGTAATTTCACCGTCAGATCATTGCATAACTGCCGACTAATACCGACAAATATGGCGCACAGCGCCAGATAGCTCAAACCGGCACTAGAGGCGTTAGCTAAATCAGCATCATTCCTGATCGTCACTTTACGACCATTCTCAGTAAGATGTATAGTGAAAGTGAACAGTGACTTTAGATCGTAACTTAATCGAGCGTTCCTTATTTCCCTCAATGCATCAGTAACACGCGACAGAAATTCTTCATTGGGCAACAGCATTTCATCATCCTCATTCCACCCTACCCATGACTCGTTGAATTTTTGCAAGGATGAAAAGTATTCCTCTTCTTCAATTTTCGACTCCATCGAGATACTAATGTCTTTTAGCTCATCTATTTTTTGATGCTCTCTTATTGAATGGGATATTTTAGATGCATGCATACCAATCCTTTTCTGGATATCCTCAAGCCCTGAATAAAAATTATTCAACTCATTGCTGATATTGACCAATAACTGAATCAAGGTGTTTTCCAGATCAGGAATATCTTGCTTAATAAGATCACTCAATATTTGAGGTGTGTTTAACAGGAGCTTCTCGTCCTGCCTGTCAGCACCAATGGATAAGGCCCACTCATCACAACGACGGTCCCATATCGTCGATAATTGAGTCCCTGATCGTTTTCCGATCAGCGTATCCACTCGCCTGGCCTCGCTGATGATTTCCTTTCTTAAGGCCCCCATCTTTCCAATCAAACTAGTGGCCTCACTCAAAACGGCCTCAATGGGCGCGTCAATTATTTCGACACCAGGACTTCCTAGCTGCGGTAGCAACTCTTTTATTTCCGATCTTGTCGATGCCAGCTTTGTTCTTTCACTGTCAAGCTGGCGCCTTTCTTCTGCGATAATGTTTTTTTCTGATTTGTATTTATCTGATTGCTGGCGATAATTGTCATTGATACTCACCAGCTTGTTCTGGTATTCCGCGGTATTTTTAACAATAATCTCCAGTTGAGACCATTCATCTTTAAGCCAGGCCTGGTATCTTTCCAGTAGGGACCTGGTGCCCTCAACCTCCGCAATGAGATCATTGTATCGCTGCCTTTCATCAAGCGCCTTCTCTATTACCGATGCATCGATACCTTTATCGGAGCACGCCTGCTTAAAATCGCTCAAAATCTTTTTTAATGAGTCCTTGTGTATTTCTTTCGCGTCATTTTTTGATTTTAGGTTATTATTCAATTCATCTTCCAATGCCGATACAGAAAGATCCCATTGCCCCTGAATCTCAGACCTCTGCTCATCAAATAAAGTGCGTTGTTCTTCAATTTGTTTTGCCATGAGCTTGTCTTTTTTATCTAGCTCAACTTTGAGCAACGCGGCCTTATCCCTAGCCTTCATTCGCCGTGTAGTGACTGTTTCATCAATTTCATACTTTATCTTTTTCAGGCCTTCCGTTGATATTTTATAATCATCTTTACTCGCAACCAAATCCCGCTTGCTTATAGCGTATTCATTCTCCTTTTTGCTATATTCCGCTTGCGCCTTACCTGCAAGCTTCTCCTTTTGCAGTAGAGCATCAATCGCTATCTTTACTGATTCCTCACCGGCTTGAAATTTCTGACGCAATTTCTCCTCAGAAAGGGCATATTCTTTTTCGCCTACATTATCCAATTGAATATTCCATCCGAATAAGGTGTTCGACGAATTTTCCAAAACAGGATTTAGGTCTTTTCGCTTGAGGATATCTGGGTGGACAACCCTGCCTACTGTCTCACCCCAGGCGGGCGACTCGCGTCTCAATACCGAAAGAAAGGAACCATCATCCGGGTACAGTAATTTCCGCACCTGTTCCAGACTTTCCTTTTGCCTGAAAACCTCATTATCCGCATTTCTGCGGATACCCTCCGCATCATCCCTAGACTTTTTTGCCGTAGTATATAGTTTCTCGCATCTAAGAACATGCAGTTCCGCCTTCTCTATATCGCTCTCATGTCCTTCTATGACATGCTCCATTTTAGCAATTAAGTCATTATCTCCCTGCGTTCGTCCGAGGTTTTTTGCTTCGACATCAGCTTCAACATACTTGTGATAAATAGCATTCCTTTCTTCTTGAAACTTGGATTGCAAGTCATTCAGTGCGTTAGCACTAGCTCGCTCATGCCTTTTTAAGGCCGTATCTCTTTCGTCCCGAGCATTTGTCAGGCGATTTTCTACCACCAGAATCTGCTGATCAATTCTCTCCAATGTTCTTTCATATAACCGGTGCTGATTATTCGTCTTTTCATCAAATCCGGTCTTTACGTCCTCAACGCTGCTGGTCAAATCAATGTAGCGCTGTCTGGCCAGCTCAAATTGTATTCTCAGCTGGCCCAAATTGTTATAGGCCGCTTCCTTCTTGGCAAGTTCCTTCTGCTCATAATCATCATATTGCTGCTGTAAAGATTCGCGCTTACGTTGTGAATCTTTAAGCCAGCTAGTCACCTCTGTTCTCTCTTCTATGATACTTTCCTGCAAAACCTCCCATTCACTTTTAATCTGTATGCTTGTATTATTCTTCGCAAGTAACTTCTTATCTGTCCCGTCTACACGGTCTTTCAAATTCAGATCTTCAGAAATTAATGTCGCCGCAATCTGCTGCTGCCTCATCTGGGCACTACAGTATTGCGCATGTTGATTGATGATTTTAGAAAATGCAGCATTATTATTTTTAAAATCTCTCAATATGGAAATTTCATCTGCAATATGCAGGTTAGCCTTGTGAGGAGATACCGAAGGCATAACAATCCCCTCCTCCTCCATGATGGAGGCCAGCATTAGCTTTATTTTATCCATGCTGCCGTGACGACCCAGAATGGCGCCAACGACCTTTTCCATATGTTGCATGCTAGACTTAGCTGAGCCCAAGCAATAGCGGGATGCCAGGCTATTTATTTTCGATTTTGATGTACCAGACCGATTAATCAGCTTCTTATCCCGCTGTATTACTGCCCTGTAATCAGTCACGATCTCCAGCTGTTGACTGTATTCAATACCTTGTTCTTTCCATTTCTGAGGTAATTCCGCATTGTTACAGAATAATTGGATATCTCCGTCCATCCTTGAAAAATAATCAATATCAAACTCACTATGCAAAAAGCGGTATGCTGGTTTGGTGCCCGTAGGATGTCTGTATGCTACCGCACAACAATGACCACTCTCCCGAATGTACTCAAATACAATAATACTTGACTGCCTTGGCAGATACCATTGAACAAAAGAAGATCGGCCTCCAGATTGATTTTCTAGTTGGCCAGGCTCAGCTCCATAAAAAAACGGAAGCAATTTTTCGATTGATGTTTTCCCAGCACCATTTGTACCATTAATACTCGCGTGATCTTCAACATCTATTGGGGCTGCTTTATTAGGGAAAAGGCTGTCAATGAGTATAATTCTTTTTAACCCGTACATTGTTAATCCTTGTGATTGACTATCTTATTTAAGCTTGATTAACTATAAATTCTATATGCCTGAACGATGGTCTTCTTATGACCAGCAAAAACCCAGTACCTGACATGATATCGCTAAACAACGATATTCTTAACAGTACGGTAATCTTGATGAAGTAGTGACCCAGCCCACCTTATTTAGATAGAGTTTCAATAAGCATATTGAAAGGGTTATCCATCATAATAATGAATCTTTTCCCCTCATTAACACTACACCCCGCTCAGCTCTAACATATCCACATGTTTCCGCCAATTTATGTAGCTTACCGCCCAAAGAGGCTGTCGAAAACCCAAATAAAGATCGGATTATCTAAACGCCTACTTATCATTACAATGTCGTCCAATTTGCCATTGGGTACATGTTGTAAGTGATTTATAACATATGCCGTTCGTTGTTGTCGTTAAGACCTAATCGTTGGTATCGGTTGTAATATATGGTATTCCTAGCCTACGCTCATGGCTTGGACGTCGATAGTGATCTGGTGTTTCTTATCGACGGAGGCCACGCCGTTGTAACCTTGTAGTTTGCCTTTGCTGGTAGTCATCTTGGCACTTTCATTATCGGTGATATTACTTTTTACTTCCCCGGTGTTTCGCGCCTCAGTAAGGAGGCCAATTATTGAGTGTGTATGTAGTGTCCACGAAATGAAGGAAGTCCATCGAGGCGAAGCATCTCAACGAGCGATTAGTTTTGTTTCATTTTCGTCGCGCACCAATGAAAATCGCCTACTATATTTGCCATAAATTACTTACCTTTTATGAGCTTTTCGCCAAAGCACTCAAGTTTTTTTCGATACTGTTCATCTTTTAATTTTGGGCTAAGTAGCGTCATCATAATTATTACTTCAGAGAAATCTAGGAAAAGCGTATATTCTATTACTAGCCAGTACACAACCTAGCGCACTGAATACCATCAGCCTTTCTTTGTGCTGTAGTCTAACCGATGAAGATACCCTATCTGGAGAAATTAAAGCTAGTTAGATCAGGTTATCATCTCATCATGGTAAGGTCTTCGATAAAAAATCGGGAAAAGCGTGATGTAGTCATTTTATAGGCATTATTTCAGTAATTGAACTGTACTAATATCACAGTTTGGCACGGATAGGGCACATTCAGGGCACAGAGGGATTTCGGGGCTAATCTTTAAGATGGAAAAGTAATCGATTTTTGAAAATGGTGGCTACACCTAGATTTGAACTAGGGACCCCATCATTATGAGTGATGTGCTCTAACCAACTGAGCTATGTAGCCTTTTTCATTTTTCATGTTGAGTGCTGTAGTCAAATTAGGTCAAAATTTTTAACCTGATCCACTTGTTGAAGAAGAGTGACTCAACCCTTTTCTCTTCTTCATTTTGGCTACGACCCATTCCTTATGAGTGATGTGCTCTAACCAACTGAGCTATGTAGCCTTTTTCATTTCTCATGTTGAGTACTGCGGTCAAATCCAGTCAAAATCTTCGACCTGACCCACTTAATGAAGAAGAGTGACTCAACCATTGCCTCTTCTTCATTTTTGGCTATCACCCATCCCTGATGAGTGCTGCACTCTATTCAATTGAGCACCCTAGCCATTGTGAAGAGTTGGGTAAGATACAGGATTTTTAGCGGAAAGTAAAAACCCCTGTGTATTTATTTTACAACTAACTCAAGCCACTGTTTTTAAATAAAAAAATCTTATCTCACTTCGATCAGCTTAAGGGCATTAGTGCCGCCCGCATCACCCCTGAGATCGCCCTTGGTGATGATGAGCTTATCACCAGGCACCACGGCACCGGCATTTTTAAGCTCGTCAATCACTTCCTGGTTGAAGGTGACATGCTCGCTTGCCGTGGGGTTATGGGTGATCGGGTAGACGCCTCGGTATAGACTGATACGGGTACGCGTCTCAGGATGAGTGCTGAGTGCATAGATAGGCACACCGGATGAAATTCGCGACATATACATGGCCGTTGCACCGGATTCGGTCAAGGTGGCAATACATTTTGCACCCAGGTGATTGGCAATATACATCGCGCCCATGGCAATACTTTCATCAAAAAATTCGAAGGTTTCACCCAATCGGTGATGCGACATCATCACCGTATGCTCGCGTTCTGCGCGACGACATACCCTGTCCATATTCTGCACGACCTTGAGTGGGTATTTACCCGCCGCGGTTTCACCCGACAACATCACCGCATCCGTACCATCCAGTACCGCATTGGCAACGTCAAACACTTCGGCACGTGTTGGCACCGGACTGTTGATCATGGAGTCCATCATTTGCGTGGCCACAATCACCAGGCGATTCGCCGAGCGCGCTTTTCGGATAATCAGTTTTTGTAGTGCTGGCAAGTCAGCATCATCACGTTCAACGCCGAGATCACCACGTGCCACCATAACACCATTAGCGGCAGCCACTATCTCATCGAGGTTATCAATAGCCAGTGCCGTCTCGATCTTGGCAATGATGTGACTATGACCACCTGCAGCAGAGATAATATTTCGGACATGCTGAATGTCAGCCGCTGTCTTGACAAAACTGGGAGCAATATAATCGGCCTGTTGCTCAACAGCAAAGGCGATATCGCGTTCATCATTTTCTGTCAGCGCTTCGGCTGTGAGCCCACCGCCTTTGCGGTTCAGACCTTTCTTTCCTGACAATGGGCCGCCGACGATAACCTTGCAATCAACTCGCGTATCTGAAACAGCCTTAACCTCGAGTTCAATCAGGCCATCATCCAGTAACAGCAAGTCACCTTCCTTGACATCCTTGGGTAAGTCTTTGTAGGTGACACTGACGCATTCCTGAGTGCCTTTCTTTGAATCCATCTGCGTGTCGAGACCGAATAAGTCCCCATCAGATAATCTGATCATCCCACATTCGAATTCACCAGTACGGATTTCCGGCCCTTGCAAGTCAATCAGGATACCAACCGTTTTGCTGTGTTCGCGGTTATAATCACGTACAAAGGCAATTCGTTTACTGTGTTCTTCATGGCTGCCATGGGACATGTTACAGCGAAAGGTATTGACACCTGCTTCAATCAGAGCAGCTGTCACACCTTCTTTATCGGTAGATGGTCCGAGTGTGGCCACTATCTTAGTGCGCCTTGGTTGAGTCATTATTCTTCCTTTTCCACTCCACAAATCAATCTGGAGAAATAATTTAATTTTATCAAGTACAGTCCGACTAAAATATTCATTTCAGACGACTGGAAACAATCATAATCTTTTGCAGCAAAGCCGTCATGTGACACTTGAGTGACAAGCCTGTCAGGAGATCATGCTACTCCCTGGCCCTGGCACATAACCCAGGCACTGAAGCACTCGAAATGTTAATTTAATCGTATGCTTTATAATATAACACATCAATGCGGTTAGACATTAAACCGGAAATGCATAACATCACCGTCCTGAACTATATAGTCTTTTCCTTCCAGCCTGAGTTTACCGGCCTCTTTAGCACCCTGCTCACCATTAAACTGGATAAAATCATCGTAGGCTATCACTTCGGCACGAATAAAGCCTTTTTCAAAATCGGTATGGATAACAGCCGCCGCCTGTGGTGCTGTCGCACCTACGCGTACTGTCCAGGCACGTACTTCCTTCACACCCGCAGTAAAATAGGTCTGTAAACCAAGCAAACTGTAACCCGCGCGAATAACGCGATTCAAACCCGGCTCTTGCAGGCCCATTTCGGCAAGAAATTCAGCAATTTCATCTTCATCCAGCTCTATAATCTCGGATTCAATAGCGGCGCACACCGGCACCACAACCGCACCTTCCCGTGCGGCGTACTCTGCAACCTGATCGAGATAGGGGTTGTTCTCAAAACCATCTTCGGCGACATTGGCGATATACATCGTTGGCTTGATGGTGAGTAAATGCAAATCGTAAAGACGTTGGATATTATCGGCGCTCAAGTCCATTGACCTGACTCCATTACCCTCATCCAGATGGGCCTGGACACCCTTCAGCAACTCAGCCAGGGCGATCATGTCCTTATCACCCGACTTGGATTGTTTTTGAGCGCGTAACATGCCCTTCTCAACGGTTTCCATGTCCGCCAGAATCAGCTCGGTATTGATGATTTCGATATCTGATAATGGATCGACCTTACCCGCTACATGCACCACATCAGTATCTTCAAAGCAGCGCACGACATGGGTAATCGCATCTGTCTCACGAATATTGGCAAGAAACTTGTTACCCAGGCCTTCACCTTTAGAAGCCCCCGCGACTAGCCCGGCTATATCAACAAACTCCATATGAGCGGATTGTATTTTTTGCGGTTTTACAATGGCAGAGAGTTTCTGCAAACGTTCATCCGGTACCGGCACGACACCGACATTGGGATCTATTGTACAAAAAGGATAATTTTCAGCCTGGATACCTGCCTTGGTCAAGGCATTAAACAAGGTTGATTTTCCGACATTAGGTAAACCGACAATGCCACATTTAAAGCCCATTATTGTTTTCCTGTGATTATTGCAAACATGCTCATTACGTTTGCTTTAGGTGTTGGTGTGTAACTGGTTCATCGCCTTGTCCCACTCACCCATAACGATATTCTCGATGACGTCTATTGCATGACGAATCGCAATCTCGATAGCCGTCTGTTCATCCCGCGTGGCTTGATGCAATACGTAATCATGAACACGCGATTTATCACCGGGATGGCCAATACCCAAACGAAGTCGGGCAAAATCCCTGCCTGACATTTTTTCAATCGTATCACGCAGGCCGTTATGGCCACCATGGCCTCCACCACGTTTCAAACGCGCCACACCTGGGGGGAGGTCCAGTTCATCATGAACAACCAGTATTTCGTCAATAGAAATCTTGTAAAAACGAGCAATGGCCGAAATGGCATTGCCACTCAGATTCATATAGGTATCGGGCTTCAACAACCAGATATCATGCTGACCGATATGCGTTTTGACAACATCGCCATGAAATTTGTTTTCAGGGAGTAGATTCGTGTGACAGGCCCTTGCCAACTCATCAATAAACCAGAACCCGGCGTTATGCCGGGTTTGCTGGTATTTGGCCCCAGGATTACCCAGACCCACAATCAACTTGATGACGGTGCTACTCATCGACGTAAACCGGCCAGGTCAAACAGGCACGAGCTTAGTCTTTGCTCTCTTCACCTGCGGCGGCTTCAGCACCCTCACCCTCAGCTTCGCTAGACTCTTCGCTGGCACCGCGTGGTTTGTTAATGCTGACAATCGCCAGATCATGATCTGGCCCATGGGACAATGCGACGACATCAACACCTTTCGGTAGTTTGAGTTGCGACAAATGGATAGAGCCACCCAGTTCCAGGTCGATCAGATCCACCTCGATAAACTCAGGCAAGTCACTCGCCAGACAGGATACTTCAACGTCAGACGCCAGATGAGCGATAAGACCACCTTGTTGTTTGACGCCAACGGATACTTCTTCGTTAATGAAATGCAGAGGTACATTCATGGTCAGGCGCGTCTTGTTATCAACACGCAAAAAATCCGCATGCAGGATAACCGGCTTATAGGGATGGCGTTGGAGGTCACGCAATATAACCTTTTCAGGTTTACCTGCCAGGTTCAGGGTCAACACATGAGAGTAAAAAGCTTCATTTTCGAGGTGACGCTTTATTTCCTTGTGGGCCAGGGAAATCATTTGTGGATCACTACCACCACCATAGATAATAGCCGGTACAGTCTCGGTTCGACGCAGGCGGCGGCTCGCACCTTTACCCATGTCCGTACGAACCTCGGCACTTAATTCAAACGATTCTTTCATTTTCATTCTCCTAAAATATACGTCCGTCTTCTTTGCGACCAAGAAAGACAGACAAAACGAGGCGGGATTATAGCAAAAAGGCAGGGGAAAGGGGAATAAAGACAGAGAAAAGGATAAAGATCCAAGATACAAGTGAAAGAAAAAAATAAATAAATAAAAAATCCCACTTTCTGAACTCTCTATATTATTGTTTTTATAGAGTTAATTGCACAAGGGGCCATAAGAATTACCAGACGAATAAATACTCGCCGCTAATCCTTTCATCTTGTATCTTGTATCTTTAGCCTGCCTTTAATCCATATAAAGGGAGCTCACCGATTCCTCATTGCTGACCCGACGCATGGTTTCACCCAACAGTTCGGAAATACTCAACTGGCGGACACGTGTACAGTTACGCGCTTCTTCACTGAGAGGAATGGTATCGGTTACTACCAACTCGTCCAGTTGTGAATTTTCAATATTACTGATAGCAGGCCCGGACAGGACAGGGTGAGTGATATAGGCCACAACGCGACTGGCACCATGATCCTTGAGCGCATTAGCGGCTTTACACAGTGTCCCGG
>Ga0209633_10000297_pt1 | contig 58802 bp, 54 predicted proteins | sample Cruoilmetagenom1_FD_187290 | JGI IMG/M metagenome (GOLD analysis project Ga0209633, IMG submission 187290) | Oil polluted marine microbial communities from Coal Oil Point, Santa Barbara, California, USA - Sample 1 (SPAdes) (version 2) | ecosystem: Environmental > Aquatic > Marine > Oil seeps ... | reverse complement strand
ATGTATTTCCCCGCTTACCGACCAAGAAGGTTGAGAAAGAACTCTAATATTAGAGAACTTGTTTCTGAGACCAGGCTCAGTGCAGATGATTTAATTTATCCGATGTTTGTAATGCCTGGCAAAAAGAAGAGAGTTCTAATAAAATCAATGCCGGGTATCTACAAGCAGTCTATTGATAATCTCATAATAGAAATTAGAGAAGTGAAAAAACTGGGTATCAAAGCAATACTGCTATTTGGTATTCCTGAACATAAAGATGAGATGGGCACTGAGGGGTATCATGAACACGGTATTATCCAGAAAGCGGTCAGAGAAATAAAAAGGAAAGTTAAAGATATTATTGTAATATCAGATGTATGTATGTGTGAGTATACGAGCCACGGTCACTGCGGGATAATAAAAGATGGTGATGTGGATAATGATGAAACTCTGAAATACTTAGCCAAGATGTCGTTATCGCATGCAGAAGCCGGGGCTGATATTGTAGCGCCTTCTGATATGATGGACGGACGTGTAGGAGTTATAAGAGACGAACTTGATGGAAATGGTTATCACAATACTGCGATCATGTCCTATTCAGCGAAATACGCTTCAGCTTTTTACGGTCCATTTAGAGAAGCTGCAGAGTCTCCACCTCAATTCGGCAACAGGCGCAGCTATCAAATGGACCCTCCGAATGTTAGAGAAGCTATCAGAGAGATAGAGCTTGATATTGAGGAAGGAGCCGACATTGTTATGGTTAAGCCTGCCCTGTCTTATTTAGATGTTATACGCGTTGCGAGGGAAGAGTTTGATCATCCCATAGCTGCTTATAACGTAAGTGGTGAGTACTCGATGGTAAAAGCCGCAGGCAAGCTTGGTTGGATTAATGAAGAGCTTGTAATGATGGAGGTGCTTACAAGTATAAAACGCGCAGGCGCTGACATAATACTTACCTACTTTGCAAAAGATGCTGCCAAAGTTCTATCCAAAAAATAATCTATTATATTCAAATTAACTTCTATCTATAAATTTATCTATTTCTGTTAAATTACTGATCTTGTGCTGATCTCCTATAGATTCGTACTCATTGTCTCTGTCTAATAAAAGCGCTTGAATACCCAGGGCGCGGGCTCCATGGAAATCGTTATGAATATTATCCCCAATGTGGAGACATTCCTTAGGATCAGATCCTATCTCTTTTAACGCCAGATGGAATATATTAGGATCAGGTTTGGCATGACCTGCTTCACTAGAAATTACAAAGGCGTCAAAGTACTCGTATATCTCAAGGTTATTCATTACATCGTATACTCTTGAGTCGAAATTAGAGATTATTCCAAGTTTATATTTTTTTTCTTTGAGGGCTGATAACACATTTTTAGTTTCCGGAAATATTGCCCATGCATCACTTCTAAAGACTTCAAAAAGCTCATCAAAATGAGCATCGAATTCCTCAAACATGCCTACTTCTTGATATACGTTATCTACAATATCTCTCCAGTAATTCTTTTCGAGGACTTTTCTTTCTTTATCAGATACACCTCCAAAGGCTAGCGGGGGTGCAGATGTAAAAGATTTTGAAAAAGCCTTTTTCAGATGATTAGGATCCGGGTCTCCGCCGTGTTTCTTTGCTACTGAAGCATATGTACTGCCTAGACCTTTCTGTATAAAAAACAAGGTATCTGCAGCATCGAAAAAAATTGTATTGATGTTACCGTTTTTCATGATCTTATCCTCTTTGTAGACAGGAATGATTTGATATAGAATTATTCTTAAAAGGAGTATATTAAATGAGTGATGCCAAGCAGACAAGGGTTGTTGCAGTACTTGAGGATATGTTCTTTGCGTCAAAGATAAGAGAAGCTGCAAAATCGGCTAAGGTTGAATTAGAGATTTTTAAAAACTCCACTGGCTTGATTGAAAGTTTAATAAGTAATCACCCCACTCTTTTTATCGTCGATCTGAACTCCAAAAAATTTAATGCCCTAGATCTCATTGAAGAACTTAAAGCTTCTCAAGAACTAAATAACATTTCGACACTAGGTTATCTTCCTCATGTTCAAGAAGATCTTAAGAAAGCTGCAATACAAGCTGGTTATGATGTAGTTATGCCCAGGTCGAGATTTTCACGGGAATTGGTTGATATACTAAAAAAATGCACTGTTAATCATGATCTAATTATATAGATGTTTATCCTACAGCTTGCTTGTCAGATAACGACTCGTAACCCAAATTGGGTCTCAGCCATTTTTCAGCTTCCTCTATTGAAATACCCTTACGTTTAGCATAATCCTCAACTTGATCCCTGTCTATCTGACCTACGTGCAAATATTTAGATTTAGGATGAGCAAAATAAAGCCCAGCTACTGAACTAGGAGGATAAATAGCATAATTTTCAGTCAAACTAACGCCGATATTATTTTCAGCATCCAGCAGCTTCCAAAGCCCAGCTTTCTCGGTATGATCAGGACAAGCCGGATAACCTGGAGCCGGTCTGATGCCTCTGTATTTCTCTTTAATTAAATCTTCTGGTGAAAGACTTTCTTCCTGACCATATCCCCAATTATCTCTTGCTTTTTTGTGCATCATCTCAGCTAGTGCCTCGGCAATACGGTCTCCAAGCGCTTGTACCATGATGGCAGAGTAATCATCATGTTTCTCTTTAAAACTCTCTGAGAAATGCTCGACTTCTTCACCAGCAGTAACAACAAATCCCCCGATGTAGTCTTCTTTGCCCGATTCTCTAGGGGCTATAAAGTCGGAAAGTGCAATATAGGTTTCATTTTCTCCTTTTTCCTTCTGTTGACGGAGTGTATGAAAATTTGATATTACCTCAGCGCGGGAGTTGTCAGAGTAAATTTCTATATCATCGCCAGAGCTGTTTGCCGGCCAAAATGATATTACGGCTCTCGGTCTAAATCGTTTCTCCTCTACGATTTGTGTAAGTAATTTTTGAGCATCTTCAAATATTGTCTTTGCCTGCTTACCCCATTTTTTGTGTTCAAATATTTTTGGATATGAGCCCTTAAGTTCCCACACCCAAAATAGTGGTGACCAGTCGATAAAAGGGATGATTTCTTCAACGGGCACTTCAAATACTTTTGTTCCTAGTTTCTCTGGAACATCAATTCTGGTTTTCTCCCAATCACTCTGGAGACTTCTTGATCGGGCTTCTTCAATCGGCAAGTAATTCGTTTTCTGCTGAGTAGAAGAATGAAGTTTTCTAAGTTCTTCGTGTTTAGCCTGAAGATCATTTGCGATCTTCTCATATTTCTCAGGGTTTAGTAAGTCGTTACAAACATTTACCACTAGAGAAGCGTCTTGAACATGACTGACAACGCCGCTATAGGCAGGAGCTATCTTTATTGCAGTATGAGCTTTGCTAGTCGTTGCGCCGCCAATTAGTAGTGGAGTTTTAAATCCCTGCCTTTCCATTTCTGAAGCGTTGTAGATCATTTCATCAAGTGAAGGAGTAATAAGTCCGCTAAGACCAATTATATTAGCATTTAAATCTTTTGCAGTTTTTAAAATATTGTCGCATGCTACCATGACGCCAAGGTCAATAACTTCATAGTTGTTGCAGCCCAGTACTACAGAAACAATATTTTTCCCAATATCGTGAACGTCCCCTTTTACAGTGGCGATTACAAACTTGCCCTTAACTTGTCCAACCCCGGATTTAGCATTCTCGGCGTCCATGTACGGCTCGAGAATTGCAACAGCTTTTTTCATTACGCGTGCGCTTTTAACTACTTGAGGCAAGAACATCTTACCCTCGCCAAAGAGCTCGCCTACGACCTTCATACCGCTCATGAGAGGCCCTTCAATTACATCAAGGGGTTTATTATATTTCTGCCGTGCTTCCTCAGTATCCTCATCAATAAAGTCCACTATACCTTTGACAAGCGCATGAGAGAGGCGTTCTTCCACGCTGCCTTCACGCCATTTTTCAGCGTCTTTCTCTTTTGTCTTGCCAGTTCCCTTAACCTCTTCGGCATATTCTATGAGAGCTTCAGTTGCGTCGGGGTTTCTATTGAGGAGCACATCCTCTACCTTTTCAAGTAATTCCTTATCTATGTTTTCATATACTTCTAGCATCCCCGCATTCACAATAGCCATATCAAGCCCAGCTTTTATTGCATGATATAAGAAGGCGCTGTGCATTGCTTCTCTGACAACATTATTGCCGCGGAAAGAAAATGAAATGTTGCTTATGCCGCCGCTGGTTTTTGCTCCGGGGCATAGTTTTTTTATGTCGCGAACAGCTTCAATAAAGTCGACTGCATAATTGTTGTGTTCTTCTATTCCAGTGGCCACTGTAAGCACGTTAGGGTCAAAAATTATATCATTCGGATCCATGCCGACTTTTTCAGTTAGGAGCGTGTATGCGCGTTTACAAATGCGTATTTTTTCATCTTTTGTGGCGGCCTGACCTTCTTCATCAAAAGCCATAATAATTGCTGCAGCGCCATAATTAACAACTTTTTGGGCCTGCTCTAAAAACTTCTCTTCACCTTCTTTTAAACTAATAGAGTTTACTATTCCTTTGCCCTGTATGCATTTTAGTCCCTCTTCAATCACTGTAAATTTTGAGCTGTCTATCATTATAGGAACGCGCGAAATATCAGGTTCAGAACCGATTAAGTTCAAGAATCTCCTCATGCACGCTTCGCCGTCTAAGAGAGCTTCATCAAAATTTATATCGATTATATTGGCACCGTTTTCTACTTGCTGTTTGGCTACGCTAAGTGCAGTGTCAAAATCGTCTTCCTTTATTAATCTCGCAAATCTAGGGGAACCAGTTACGTTGGTTCGCTCGCCGACCATGATAAAGGGTGAGTTTTCTCCAATATTAAGAGCTTCAAGCCCACTTAATCTGGTTGCCTCTGCTATTTCAGGAATAGTTCTTGGATTTAAGTTTTCAGCTTTTTTTACTAATGCGGCTATGTGATCAGGGGTTGTTCCGCAGCATCCCCCAACTATATTTATAAATCCGCTTTCCGCAAATTCTTCTAAAAATCTTGATGTGTCCTCAGGAGTCTCATCATAACCAGTTTCGCTTAAAGGATTGGGCAGCCCGGCATTTGGGTAACAGCTGATATAGCAATCAGCAATTTTAGATAGTTCTTCTATATAAGGGCGCATTTCCTGTGCCCCAAGAGCACAGTTGATACCTACACTCAAAGGTTTTGCATGTCTAACAGAATTCCAGAAAGCTTCAATGGTTTGCCCTGATAACGTCCTCCCTGAAGCATCCGTTATGGTTACTGAAAGCATCAGAGGTATTTGTACATCATGTTCATTTAGAAAGTTGTTTATTCCATAAATAGCTGCCTTAAGATTCAAGGTGTCAAAAGTGGTTTCAGCTAAAATTATATCAACGCCGCCCTCAACTAATGCTTTCACCTGCTCATAGTAGGTCTCTACTAACTCATCGAATGTTACGCCTCTGTAAGCTGGATCGTTAACGTCTGGAGAAATTGAGGCTGTTTTATTAGCTGGCCCAAGAGCCCCGGCTACAAAACACTTTCGGTCAGGGTTGTCGGACATAAAACTATCTGCTGCATCCCTTGCGACGCTTGCGGCTGCCTTGTTAAGTTCAGGCACTATCTGCTGAAGTTCATAGTCCGATTGAGACAGTTTGTTGGCATTAAAGGTGTTCGTTTCAATAATGTCAGCTCCGGCTTCTAAATATTTACGGTGGATCTCTGTGATAATTTCTGGCCGGGTCATGCATAATAGATCGTTGTTGCCCTTTAAATCAATATTGTGATCTTTAAAATACTCACCACGGAAATCTTCTTCTTTCAATTTATAGCGCTGAATCATAGTTCCCATAGCGCCGTCTAGAAAGAGAATACGTTTCCTAAGAAGCTCGCTTATGAATCCGTAAGATTTTGAGACAGGTTTAATCATGACTGTATTTTACCAGACTACGATTTGTTATTGTAAGTTTGAAGATATTCCAGGATTAAGAAACCCACTCATTTCTGAGTTCTCGAAGCTGCTTAAATGCCGATCCTGGGTTTGAAGCTTCGAGTTCAGGATTCCTTTTTTTGAGTTCTTCGACCACCTCTTTTATATCATAGCGCATAAAAGGGTTATATGTTTTTTCTTCCCCTATTGTAGATGGAGAAACTTCCGTATTTTGAGATATTGCTTTCTCTATTTCGGCAAGTTTGTTTTTTATATTTTGATTGGCTGGTTCTATATCAAGGGCGAATTTAAGATTTGCTTCTGCATAATCGTGACCAACAAAAATTCTGTAGTCATCGGGAAGCTCTCTGATTCTTGTCACGCTTTGATAGAGATCTTCAATTACGCCTCTATGTTTGGTATTTCCGCATCCGCCGAGAAAGACAGTATCGCCTACGAACACATTGTTATCCAATATCAAGGATATATGCTCAGGACAATGGCCAGGAGTATGTATTACTCTGATCCCAAGGTTTCCTATGGATATTAGATCTCCTTCATCCACAGTGCTATATCTCGTTCCTATGAGTTCTTCTCCTAATGGATGTATCAATGCTTTTGATATCAAGGTTAGGCTTACTTTTAAAATCGGATCGTTTCCGCTTATATGGTCAGGGTGGCAATGTGTGTTTATAACATATTTAACCATCAGCCCGTTGTCTCTTATATAATTTAGAATTGTAATAGGCTCTATAGGATCAATGACTGCGCATTCTTTAGTTTCTGTGCACCAAACCAAATAATTGTAATTGCTATCGCTGTCTTCTATACGAAATCTAGCTATCCCATATCCGGGGCCATTGTAAATATCCATTTACTGTCTCCTATGTGAGCTTGTTAAATTAGGATAGTTAGTATGCCATAAAATATTAAGATTATTCATTCTTTACAGGTAAAATATATATCTATACCAAATAATCAAGGGAAAAATCATTATATGAAGAATATTAATGCATTTGTTAAGGGATTAATTATTATCACACCTCTGTTTCTTATATCGGTATTTGTTGGATGCAATAAAGAGCCTGAATATATAGCTGGTGCAGGAATTCAGGGTATCCGGGAGACAATTTCCAGGATTCTTTTATCTCCAATAGCTTATGACGGCGCTACTGTGGTAATCGAGGGTATTGTTCAGAATTTCTCTGAGCAGAAAGAAACGAGTTCAGCAAGTGTCGATGATCTTGAAGCTACCTTCAAATTGGTTGATACAAAGGGTAATTACATCAATATAATAATGCCTGGTCAATGGGAAATTGTTGACAACGACTACTTAATTGTCGGCGGGTTGTACAGAAAGAACACAAATGAGGTTGAAGCAAAACAATTTGAAAAAGTAGATTTTCAAGGTAAAGATGAAAAGGATATAGACAAGGAGATTGAGAAAAGAGATGAGTGGTAACCCCCCATTAATAAAGGCTTCAGGCTTTGACAAGATAGTAGAATATGGGTATCTTCTAAGATTTATTTAAGTTGCTAACGAGGAGATTTATGAGTTTTGTAAAGGGATTAAAATGTAAAGAATGTGGCGAAGAGTACCCCAAAGAAGCGCTTCATGTATGTGAAATTTGTTTTGGGCCTTTGGAAGCCGTATACAATTATGAAGAGATAAAAACTACCCTATCCAGAGAAGTAATAGAAGATAGGGACCATAATATCTGGCGTTATAAAGAATTACTTCCGATTGACGAAGAACCTACTGTAGGGCTTAAGGTTGGACATACACCCCTAATCCGTGCCCGCAATCTGGGTAAGGCTTTAGGTTTGAGTGAGATTTATGTAAAAAATGACGGTGTTTGTTTTCCCACCCTTTCATTTAAAGACAGAGTGGTATCTGTAGCATTGTCAAAGGCAAAAGAGTTTGGTTATGATACGGTTGCATGTGCTTCTACAGGCAATTTAGCCAATTCGGTTGCTGCACTTTCAAGAGCGGGAAATCTTAAAAACTATATATTTATACCCAATGATCTGGAGCAGGCAAAGATAGTTGGAACCACTGTTTATGGAGCTAACCTAATAGGAATTAAAGGGGCTTATGATGATGTAAACAGGCTATGTAGTGAAGTTGCCGGAAAGTATGGCTGGGCGTTTGTCAACATTAATATGCGTCCTTATTATGCTGAAGGCTCCAAGTCATTAGCATTTGAAGTCATGGAGCAACTTGGATGGCGTTCGCCTAAGCATATGGTAGTGCCAATGGCGAGCGGCTCATTACTTACTAAAGTATGGAAAGCTATTAAAGAATTTGAAAAGATAGGGCTGGTTGAAAAAACAGGAACCAAAATATACGGAGCGCAGGCCAAAGGCTGCTCCCCTATCACTACAGCTCTTAAAAACAAATGGGAGATATTCAAGCCCGTTAAACCTGACACTATTGCAAAATCACTTGCTATAGGTACCCCTGCTGACGGATTTTATGCTATGCAAATAATGAATGAAAGCGGCGGATGGGGGGAGGATGTTACAGATCAGGAAATCATAGATGGAATTAAACTGCTTGCGGAAACTGAGGGTATTTTCACGGAAACGGCAGGCGGAGTAACAATAGCTGTTACCAAGAAACTTGTTGAGCAGGGAGTTCTTCCCAAGGATGAGTCAATAGTAGTTGCAATAACCGGTAACGGTCTTAAAACACAAGAAGCTATTACTAACGATGTTTCCCAGCCTCACATAATTGATGCAAATCTTGAGGAGTTTGAAGAGCTTTATGAGAGATTAAATAACGAAAATCAAGGAGGGTCAGAAGATGCCATCAGTGCGCATTCCAACACCGCTTAGAAAATTAACAGCTGATAAGGACGAGGTAAATGTAAACGCCTCAGATATATCTGTGCTAATAGAAGAACTTGAGAATCAGTACCCTGGAATTAAAGCAAGACTTTGCGACGAGTCTGGTGAAGTGAGAAGATTTATTAACCTGTACGTTAACAATGAAGATATAAGGTTTCTGGATGGAAAGGAAACTGTCCTTAAAGATGAAGATATTGTTTCAATTATTCCTGCTATAGCAGGCGGTTTCTAGACTCTGTAAGATTTATCTTGTTAGTTGTTCTCGGATTGTTTGCCAAACAGTTGATTGAGCTTATCAAAAAACCTTTTTGAAAGCGGGTCATTTTCTTCTTCACAGGCTTGAGAGAACTCTTCTAATATTAGCTTTTGCTTCTTGCTAAGCTTTACAGGGACTTCTACATTGGTTTCTATATATAGGTCCCCAACACCCCTTCCATTAAGCCTTGGAGCACCCTTTCCCTTTAACCTAAATGTTTGACCAGACTGGGTTCCTGGTGGGATTCTGATGGTGCTTTTACCTTTAGGGGTTGGTATCTCAATTTCATCTCCCAAAGCGGCTTTAACAAAACTGATAGGTACTTGACAAAAAAGGTTTTCAGCTTCGCGTTTGAATAGCGGATGTTCTTCTACACTTATCTCTATATACAGATCGCCTTCAGGACCGCCATAAAAACCAATTTCCCCTTCCCCTCTTATTCTTAATCTTGATTCATCCGTAATACCGGCAGGGATTTTTACTTTAACATTATGTTCTGTTCTAATTAGCTTCTGACCCCTACATTGAGAACAATGCTTGGTAATCCTTTTCCCTGTTCCCGAACAAGCTGGACAGGCCCTTTTTATTGCAATGAACCCCTGTGTATATCTTAACTCTCCTCGGCCACCGCAGTCTGTGCAAACTGCTTCGCCGCCTGGTGCGGCTCCGCTTCCCTCACAATCAGGGCAAAGGCTATGTTTAGGTATTTTTAGTTCTTTTTCAGTTCCTTCTATGGCTTCTTCAAAAGTGATTTCAAGACTATATTTTAAGTCATTACCTTTTTGTGCTCTAGCTCTGCTTCCGGCATTAAAAACTTCTTCAAACAAGTTTCCAAAAATATCATTAAAGCCGCCTCCAAAGTCTTGATCGGAAAACATTCCTTCAGAAGAAATGTGTCCAAAGCTATCATAATGCGCTCTTTTATCAGGATCACTTAATATTTGGTAGGCCTCGTTTATCTCTTTGAACTTTTCTTCAGCCTCTGTATCTCCAGAATTTCTATCGGGATGGTATTCAAACGCAAGTCTTTTATAAGATCTTTTTATCTCATCGTAGTTCGCGTTTTTCTCTATCTCAAGTACTTCATAGTAATCAATTGATGTCATTAGTAATACCTAGTTACAAGAATGTTTTCACTGCTGCAAGTGGTTTATATAGCTTCTGTTAATCTGATTTCGGTTCCTCAACATCCTTAGATACAACAACTAGCGCAGGTCTTAAGAGCCGCTCTTTTAGAGTATATCCTGGCAGCATTTCAGAAAGTACAAGTCCAGGTGCTATTTCGTTGGATTCTGCATGCTCTATTGCCTGATGCAGCATAGGATCAAATTCTTTTCCTTTGGAAGCATCAATAGTGTGAACTCCAAACTTTTCTAAAGTGCTAACAAATTGTTTTTGAACTAGTTTTACTCCATCTATTACAGGCTTTGCGTCATCCTGTTGTTCAGTATGTTCTAGAGCTCTTTGCAGATTGTCCAGAATATTTAACATTTCTTTAATAAGTTCCTCGTTCCCATAAGCAATACTATCTGCTCTTTCCTTTACCATTCTTTTCTTATAATTCTCAAAATCAGCAGCAAGCCTTAGATATAGTTTGTTGAGTTCTTCAAGTTCGTTTTCTTCTTGTTGAGCTTCAGAAACCTCACTCTCAATGTTGGAGTCTTCCGCTCCTTCTTCTGTGTGTATCTCATTTATTTCTTCATTGTTATTGTTTTTAGTATCTTCTCTATCTTCAGTATTCATATTTATCTCCTACTGCACCAATTGATTGTACTAAAAAAAGCTTTAATTACAGGCATTTTCATCTCAATTCTACTTTGTTTCTGAACTGCGTGGAAATTTACCACTCAAAATATAATAATTAAGCTCGGATTGTCAACGTAAGCTAGGAATAAAATCAGTTGAAATGCACCTTTAATTATAAATTCTTATCAAATTGGCTATATGCAATGCCTTCTAAAACTCCTCCGTCACTAACAATAACCTCATCTATAGAAAATTTCTTTAAAGTTTCGATTAGTATTAAGGCCCCAGCAATTAATATATCTTCTCTTCCTTTTTCAAGTCCTATTACATTAGGCCTATCTTTCTTTGGGATTTTGATCAACTTTTTAATTGTTGACAGTACCATTGCTTTAGTCAGTATAAAGTTGTTTACGAATTCAGGGTTATATTTTTCAAGCTTCAATTCAATTGCTGCAAGGGTTGTAGAAGTGCCGGCAGTTCCAACTAGAATTAAGTCTTTCTTGTCTATAATCCTAAAGTTTTCTAACTCCCTTTGTAATGTTTCGTGAATATGCAGAGATAGTTGTGCCAATTCTTCTTTAGTTTCTAATTCCTTCCTGAGAAACTCTTCAGTAAGGTGAACTACACCTAAATTTGAGCTCGTTAATTTGACTATATTTGAGTTATGTATATATACATATTCAGTACTACCACCCCCAATATCGAATATTATGCAATCATTAGTATTGACAGATACGGAATTTAAAACCCCTAAGACCGTGAGTTCAGCTTCTTCTTCTCCAGAGATCACTTCAACAGCAAGTCCAGCTTTATCGGCTACATGTTTAACAAATTCAGATCCATTTCTGGATTCTCTTATAACACTAGTAGCTACAGCTCTAATTTTGTTAACATTATATTCTTTAATAACTTTAGAGAAATCACATAGGGTGCTAACAGATCTATTTACTGCGCTTGAAATTAACAGGCGCTTATCGTCAGAAAATCCTTCACCAAGTCGTGTTATTACTCTATTTATATATAGCTCTTTTAATGAACCTTTCTCTGTTTGTTCACAAATTAAAATTCTGATGGTATTTGTACCTATGTCTATGGATGCAGTACGCAAGTTCTATCCTTTATGTGTAGTGAACTAGGGTGGTTAGAGTGCATACTTTGAGTTGTTTCTATGCAAATTCGTGAAAAAAGTTTAACCTATTAATAGAAGATAATATCAAATATATCCCATATGTTAGTAATGAATTTATCTAAAATAATACTACTCTTCAGATTTCTGACTTTTAGAGGATTCTGCGATGATTTTCTCAGCCTGTTGATGCGGAACCTCATCATAATGTGAGAAATCCATAGTAAAGGACCCCCTGCCGCTTGTTATAGATCTTAGCTCAGGAGCATAAGAAAGTACCTCGGACATCGGAATTAACGCATTTATAAGATGCGTACCCGCCAGTGAATCTACTCCCGAAACCTTACCCCTTCTTGAATTCACATCCCCTATTACATCTCCCATGGAGTCTTCAGGAATGGTAATCTCCATCTTCATTACCGGCTCTAAAAGTATTGGTTTCGCATCTCTCACCGCCTGTTTAAATCCCATTGAGCCTGCTATTTGAAAAGCCATGTCCGAAGAATCTACAGGGTGGAACTTGCCGTCAAATAAAGTAACTTTAACGTCAATTACAGGGTAACCTGCAAGCTCACCACTTTTCATTGCATCAATAATCCCTTTTTCTACTGAAGGAATATAGTTCTTAGGTATTGCGCCGCCTACTATCTTATTTACAAATTCGAAATTTTGTCCTCTTTTTAACGGTTCAATATTAATCGAGACTACTCCGTACTGTCCTTTGCCGCCGGTTTGTTTAACGTATTTTGCTTCAGTTGTCGATTTTCCTCGAATAGTTTCTTTATAAGGGACTCTTGGCGTATGAAGCTCAACATTGACACCATAAGTATCTTTTAATTTTTTTACTATAACTTCTACATGCGATTGCCCTGTTCCAGAAAGTAGGAATTCATTTGTTTCCTCATCCATATGGTATTGGAATGTGGGATCTTCTTCATGAATTTTGGCCAAAGAAGGGTTTAATTTATCCTCGTCATTTCTGGATTTGGGTTCAATGGCAAAAGATAAGACAGCTGAAGGCAGTTCTGCAGGCGGAATAATAATAGGGGTTGATTCTTCACAAAGAGTATCCCCAGTGTGGGCTTCTTTTAGTTTATTAACTGCTACAATATCCCCACATTCTGCAGTATCTACGGGATATTCTTTTTTCCCGATCAATCTATGGAGATGTCCTAACTTTTCTTTCGTACCTTTGGATGAGTTATAAACCGTAGAGTCAGATTTTATAGAACCTGAAAATACCCTGAATATGCTTATTTTACCGGCATAAGGGTCTGAAATAGTCTTAAAAATATATCCAGCAGCTTGACCATTTTCTTCAGGGCTTATTTGAGTATCTTCACCGTCTTGGTTTTTAGCGCTAATTACTTTTCTTTCAATTGGAGATGGCAGATATCTGCAAATACCTCCTACTAGAGCCTTAATGCCTATTAAATTAGTGGCTGACCCAGCAAACACAGGATATATCTTAGCATCCAGTATTCCTTGATGAAGCATTTTTATTATTAACTCTTCATCTATTTCTTCACCATCCAGATACTTAACAAGTAGTTCATCATCAAGCTCAGCAACTGCTTCTACGATTGTTTCTCTAGCTGCTTTAGCCTTTTCTACAATATCATCAGGGATAGGTATTTCCTGAAAATTACCTTCTCCATCATAGGTATATGCTTTCATATCTACTAGAACTACTACGGCTTTGAAGTTTCCTTCCTTGCCTATAGGATAAGTAAAAGGGATAGCTTTTACTCCAAGTTCGTTAGAAATACTCTTTACAGTATCGTCAAGGGAGGTATTTTCTCGGTCTAATTTATTTACAAATATAAGCCTGGGGATATCTCCTGCCATATTCCAGTATTTGCTAATCTGCAGGGGGGCTTCTCCTTGTAAGGCTTCTACAAGAAGTACAGCGCCATCTACTGTTTTTATTGCACTTTCTGTTTCGTAAAGGAAATTTAAAAAACCCGGCGTGTCTACTACATTGATATGGTTGTTTTTGGATTTAAAGAATGCTACATGGGAATTAATAGACATATTACGGTTTTTTTCTTCTGACTCATAATCCAGGGTTGAAGAACCATCATCAACCTTTCCCAACTTGTCTGTGGCTCCATGCATAAACAGCATTGCCTCTGCAAGTGAAGTCTTTCCGGCACCATGGGGAGCAATTAGCGCGATATTTCTGATACTATCTCTACTAAACTCTGCCATCGCAGGTCACCTCCGCATTCGTTATTGTTTGAAGTGCTTACATATTGTCCTCATTAAGAAGATTGTGTTTATATTCTTTAGTATTCTATCTCGAATACCTGGAGCTAGATTTAATTTGATTGATATTTTCTTCTAAATCTTTCAACTCTACCTTTAGCTTCAGCTGTCCTTTCTTTACCTGTGTAGAAAGGATGACAGTTAGCACATACCTCAACTGTGAAGTCTTCAAACCTTGTTGATTTAGTTTTATATGAAGCTCCGCAAGAACAGCTTACGTTTACCTCTTTGTATTCAGGATGAATACCTGCTTTCATTTTACTTGCCTCCAAAATTATTACCTTGTTGATTATTTTTTATGAATGTAACCCCAACAATTGATATAAAATTAACATGTATTTCATAACTCAGCAATAGTTATAGTATATATAACCTGCTTAATACTATTGAAAATAATAAAGGCGACACATAGCCGCCTTATTATTTTTTCATGTTAAATTAAAGTTAGTTTCGTTCAAAATCAATTATTTTTCTGTAAATTCAGCGTCTATTACATCATCGCCGTCTTTATTGTCTTGCTCGCTGTCTTCAGCGGCCTGATCAGTCCCTGGTTCTCCTGGTTGTTCAGGAGCGCCATCTCCCGGAGCGCCTTCAGCATTCTCGGCTTGCTGCTTGTACATTAATTCGGCAAGTTTATGCGAAGCTTGGGTTATCTTTTCAGTAGCTTCCTCTATTACCTGAGATTCTTCGCCTTTAATAGCGTTTCTACCAACTTCTAAGGCTTCTTCTAACTCTTTTTTCTCATCATCTGAAAGTTTGTCCTCAAGCTCTTTAAAGCTCTTATCTGTTCTATAGATAAGTTCGTCTAATTTGTTTCTTTTCTCTACTAGCTCGTGACGTTGTTTGTCTTCTTCGGACTTGTCTTCAGCTTCCTTAACCATAGAGTCGATCTCTTCTTTATTAAGTCCGCTAGATGCCTCAACCCTGACTTTTTGTTCTTTCTGGGTTGCCATATCTTTAGCTGAAACATGGAGAATCCCATCTGCGTCAATATCAAAAGTAACTTCCACTTGAGGAATGCCTCTAGCAGAAGGAGGTAATCCGTCAAGAATAAATCTTGCAAGGGTCCTGTTGTCACCTGACATTTCACGCTCTCCCTGCAGAACATGTATCTCAACAGATGTTTGGTTATCTTCAGCTGTCGTAAACACCTGACTTTTCTTTGTAGGTATTGTTGTATTTCTCTCAATTATCTTTGTCATAACTCCACCTAGGGTTTCAATACCTAAAGACAGCGGAGTAACATCAAGCAGTAAAACATCTCTTACTTCTCCGCCCAAAACAGCGCCTTGAATTGCAGCGCCCATTGCGACTACTTCATCAGGGTTGATACCTTTATGGGGTTCTTTCCCAAAGAAGTCAGTTACAACTTTTTGTACCATGGGTATTCTGGAAGAACCACCGACAAGGATTACTTCATTAATATCTCCGGCTTTTAGCCCGGCGTCTTTAAGCGCCTGTTTGCAAGGTCCTAGTGTACCTTTCACTCTGTCTTCAATTAACTGCTCAAATTTTGAGCGGGTTATTTTCATTACAAGGTGTTTAGGCCCTGAAGCGTCAGCTGTTATAAATGGGAGATTGATCTCTGTCTCAAGGGTATTGGACAGCTCAACTTTAGCTTTCTCCGCTTCTTGTCTTAAACGCTGCAGCGCCATTTTATCTTTACTTAAGTCAATTCCTGATTCTTTTTTGAACTCTTCGATAATGTATCCCATAACTAATCTATCAAAGTCGTCACCACCGAGGTGAGTGTCGCCATTGGTAGACTTAACTTCAATTACATTATCGCCAACTTCAAGAATGGAGATATCAAAAGTACCGCCGCCCAAGTCATACACCGCGATTATGCCCTCTGTCTTTTTATCAAATCCGTATGAAAGAGCAGCAGCTGTGGGCTCGTTTATTATTCTTTTAACTTCAAGTCCTGCAATCTTCCCCGCGTCTTTAGTCGCCTGTCTCTGTGAATCGTTGAAATAAGCAGGAACAGTAATTACTGCCTCTGTTATTTCTCCACCCACATAGTTCTCCGCAGCTTTTTTAAGCTTCATTAATACATGTGAGGAAATTTCCGGTGGTGAATATTCTTTTCCGTTTACTTCAATCCAGGCGTCATCATTTTTTGATTTAACAATTTTATAAGGGAGATGAGATGCTTCTTCTTGAAATTCATCATAGCGCATGCCCATAAGTCTCTTAACTGAGAAAATTGTATTCTCCGGGTTCACAACACCTTGTCTCTTTGCCGGACCGCCAACTAATATTTCTCCCTCTTTGGAGAATGCGACGACAGATGGGGTGACCCTTGCTCCCTCTTCATTGATAATTACTTTCGGCTCACCACCCTCAACGATAGCGACCACCGAGTTTGTGGTTCCGAGATCAATTCCGATTATTTTTCCAGTGCTAGCCATTTTTTGTAGCCTCCTAATCTTTTATCTTCATTTATTGATGGTGTAAATCTCTTTGTGTATGAAACTAATTACCTTCTACTTAAGTACCGTTGGAGATGACAGTTTCAACTGCACCCTTTAATTTTTTTAGCGCATGTACCTCAATTTGACGTACTCTCTCTTTAGAAATACCGAGTTCTTCCCCAAGTTCTCTCAATTTCTCAGGTGGATTTTTGAGATACCTACTTTCAATTACCTTCTGTTCTCTAGGTGATAATTTATCAAAACCATCTTTTATCCCTTGATTTGCTAAGTTATTTGTTTCAATGAATTCTAGAACTTCTTCCTGACTAGCTTTTCCGTCAGATAGAATATCTAAATAAGTTACAGTGCTGTCTTCGGTAGACGTTGCATCCAAAGAATAATCTCTTGATGCCATTCTAAACTCCATGTCGACAACATCTTTGTCCTTAACACCAAAAAGCTTGGCAACATTATTTACTTCTTGTTCTGTCATTTCGTTATTTTCTATATTCAACTCTTTTTTTGCTTTTCCAATTTTGTGGAAAAGTTTTCTTTGTGCTTGTGTCGTACCGATTTTAACCTGGCTCCAAAATTTCATAATATGATTCTGAATACCTGCTCTTATCCACCATACAGCATAGGAGATAAGTCTATAACCCTTATAAGGGTCAAACTTCTTAACTGCCTTCATAAGACCTATTGTGCCTTCCTGAACAAGATCTGATAGTGGAAAACCATATGATAAATACTCTCTTGCTATCTTTACTACAAATCTGAGGTTAGATACAACAAGAGTATTTGCCGCTTCCAGGTCTTTTTCCTCATGATAACTTAGAGCAAGCTTATATTCCTCTTCTTTTGTAAGAACAGGATATTTGTCAATTTCTTTAAGAAATATATTTAACGGCTCTCTTATTGCTATTGCATTCATATTGTCATATGCCTCCTTCTGACAAAGTAATCATCATCAGAGTAATGTCAAGGGGATAAAAAAGGGAAATAGCAAAGTATAAATATAATAATATCGGATAGTTATACTATCCTGCTATATTTCAGATAAAAAATATGCTTTGCCTGCTTTGATTTCTCAATTAGGGGTTATTTTGCTGCTTCTACAGCTTTTCCAGCGGCTTCTCTCATATCAGAACCCGTAATAATGTTTAGCCCTGATTCAGAGAGCAACTTTCGTCCAAGCTCTACATTTGTGCCTTCAAGTCTGACTATGAGTGGTACTTTGATACCGACCTCTTTAGCTGCACTAATAACACCTTCTGCTATAGTATCGCATTTCATAATACCACCGAAGATATTTATGAAGATTGCTTTTACATTGGTGTCGCTAAGTATCATTTTCAGCGCCTGCAATACCTGCTCGGCTGTAGCCCCGCCGCCTACATCAAGAAAGTTAGCGGGCTCTCCGCCGTGGTGTTTGATAATGTCCATAGTAGACATTGCAAGCCCGGCGCCGTTAACAAGACAACCAATATTACCGTCTAGCTTAACGTAGCTTATTCCCCACTTCTTAGCTTCAAGCTCAGTTGGGTCTTCTTCGTTAGGGTCGTGCATCTTTTCAATGTCAGGGTGTCTGAAAAGAGCATTATCATCAAAATTCATTTTTCCGTCGAGTGCAAATACGTCACCGTCATTTGTGATAATTAGAGGATTGATTTCAGCAAGTGAACAATCCTTTTCTGTAAATGCTTTGTATAAACCTAAAATAAACTTTACAGCTTTGTTTACAGTCTTTCCCTTTAGTCCTAGGAAATAGGCTATTTTCCTGCATTGATAAGGTAGAAGCCCCACTGTGGGGTCTACATATACTTTTAGGATTTTTTCAGGATTAGTGCGGGCAACTTCTTCAATTTCCATTCCGCCTTCCTGACTTGCCATGATTACAATTTTTTCAGTAGCTCTGTCGATTACCATTCCAAGATATAACTCAGTTGCAATGTCAGAAGCCTCTTCTACGAGTACTTTGTTTACCAATTTTCCTTCTGGACCAGTTTGGTGAGTAACAAGATTCATTCCGAGTATCTCTGAGGCTAAGCGTTTTACTTCTTCAAGCATGTTAGCAATTTTAACGCCACCGCCTTTTCCTCTCCCGCCTGCATGTATCTGGGCTTTTACTACGAATTTTTCTACATTAAGGTCCTTAGCTATCTGTTCAGCTTCGTCTTCGTGTGAAGCGACTTTTCCCATTGGAACAGCAACTCCATATTTTGAAAGTAGTTCTTTCGCCTGATACTCGTGAATATTCAATTTAATTCTCTCCTTGGACTTATTTGCAAATTAAGTGTTCTTTAGCTTCCTTTGATTTTATTCATAACCCACTGTAGGGGATCAAAATAAGTGTCCGCAACTCTTTCTTTTAGAGGAATAATTGCGTTATCTGTAATGTGAATTTCCTCAGGGCATACGTCGGTGCAGCACTTTGTGATATTGCAGTACCCTACTCCTGCAGCCTCTCTCAGCATTTCTTTTCTATCCTCTATATCCAGTGGATGCATTTCAAGCTCTGCAATCTTAATCATCATGCGTGGGCCGAAAAATTCATTCTTTTTGTTATGATTTCTTAAAATATGGCATACATCCTGGCATAAGAAGCATTCAATACACTTACGGAATTCTTGGCTTCTCTCCACATCAATCTGTTGCATTTTCCAATCCGTATCTTCCGGGTATTTAAATGGCGGGATCTTTTTCCGTACCTCGTAGTTCCAGGATACATCTGTTACAAGATCTTTCATTATTGGGAAGGTCTTAAGAGGATGTACAGTAATCGGTTTATCAAGTGGGAGTGTATCAAGTCTAGTTTTGCAGGTTAGCTTGGGCATACCGTTTATCTCTGCGCTGCAAGATCCACACTTAGCCGCTTTACAATTCCATCTTACCGCCAGATCTCCATCGTAATTAGCCTGAACAAAGTGAATGGCGTCTAATACAACCATTCCTTCTTCAATAGGTACATCGTATTCGACTTCCTGCCCACCATTTGTATCACCGCGGTATATTTTAAGTTTAGCAACAGACATTATTTGTATCCTCCCTCGACAATCTTCTTTAGTTCTTCGGGCATTTGAGGGAGAGGTGATGTACTTAATTTCATATCGCCGATATCCTTAGAAATTACAGAATTAACTGTGCCCCATACCTCGTCATTATATTGGGGGAAATCCACACGACTATGAGCTCCTCTACTCTCTTCACGCTGATGAGCGCATCTTGCTATGGCCTCAGATACTATGAGCATTGATTTTAGGTCCTTACATAGGTGCCAGCCAGGATTAAACATCCTAGAGCCCTCTATCTTGAGCTGAGATGCTCTTTCTTTAAGTACATTAATCTCTTCTATTCCTTCGTGAAGCTTTTCTTTTGTTCTAAACACCCCTACGAAATCCCCCATTGTATCCTGTAGGCCCTGATGCACAGTATACGGGTTCTCACCTTCTGCATTTTCAAACGGAGTTAGCATCTCTTTTACTGCATTTTTTATTTCATCATCGTGAATCTTAATTTCATTCTTATTAATATTGTTTGCATACTCAGCTGCTCCAGCGCCTGCTCTTTTTCCAAATACTAGTAGGTCAGATAGAGAGTTTCCTCCAAGTCGGTTAGCGCCGTGCATGCCCCCGGCAACTTCTCCACAGGCGAAAAGTCCTTTCACTGTGCTTTGAGCTGTCTCAGGATCTACCCTTACACCACCCATAACATAGTGAGTAGTCGGGAAAACTTCCATTGGTTCTTTAGTAATATCAATTTCAGCAAATTCTTTAAACTGATGGTACATGCTAGGGAGTTTCTTCTTAACATACTCTGCTCCCCTGTGGGAAATATCTAAGAACGCGCCCCCGTGGGGTGATCCTCTGCCCTCTTGCACTTCAGTATAAATTGATCTTGCTACTACGTCTCTCGTGGATAACTCCATTCTTTCGGGATCATATTTTTCCATAAACCTCTCGCCTTCTCTGTTAGTGAGAATTCCGCCCTCTCCTCTTACTGCTTCTGTAACAAGGATTCCCTTTACACTTGGAGGCCAGACCATCCCGGTCGGATGAAATTGTACAAATTCCATGTCAATAAGATCAGCGCCCGCTTCATAAGCAAGCGCGTGTCCATCCCCAGTGTATTCCCAAGAGTTTGATGTGACTTTATATGACTTTCCTATACCACCGGTTGCAAGGATTATAGATTTAGAATTAAAAAGAACGAATCTTCCGCTTTCTCTCCAATATCCGAATGCTCCTGATATACGGTCACCGTCTTTAAGTAAATGAGTAATAGTGCATTCCATGTATACATCCATTCCAGTATGAATACCTCTGTCTTGAAGCGTACGTATCATTTCGAGTCCTGTACGGTCACCAACATGGGCAAGTCGTTTCCATGTGTGCCCGCCAAAGGCTCTCTGGTTTATGTTTCCGTCTTTAGTGCGGTCAAAAAGCGCTCCCCAGTGCTCAAGCTCTCTAACACGCTCCGGCGCTTCTTGCGCGTGAAGTTGAGCCATGCGCCAGTTGTTAAGTAATTTGCCGCCGTGCATAGTGTCATGAAAATGGGTTTTCCAGTCGTCTTTAGAATCAACATTTGCAAGTGCAGCCGCTACCCCACCTTCAGCCATAACTGTATGAGCCTTTCCCAGTAGTGACTTACAGACAAGCCCAACAGAGGCTCCTTGCGCAGAGGCTTCAATTGCAGCCCTAAGACCAGCGCCTCCAGCTCCAATAACTATTACATCATGTGTGTGTGTTTCGTACTTTTCCATTTATATGAACCTCACGTCGGTAACTATTCCTTTTGCTAATAGAAAGATATACAGGTCAGCAAGCGCAACGCTGAACAAGCTAAGCCATGCCCATAGCATATGGTTTTCATTCCATCCGCTTACCTTTTCCCAAAGTCTGAAACGGGTTGGGCATTTTGAGAATACATCTAACTTGCCACCAATTAGGTGGCGGAGAGAATGACAAGAAAGAGAATACATCGATAGTAGCAATACATTGACGAATAAAACAATTGTTCCTACTCCAATTCCAAAACCGTCTTCAAACCAGAGGGCGTGAAATGCGTCTACCCAAAGGAAGAACAGCACTACAGCCGCTGCATAGAAAAAATAACGATGAATGTTCTGTATGATGAACGGGAATTTTGTTTCCCCGGTATAGGAACCATCTTTTGCCATAGGCTTTACGGTGCATCCGGGAGGCGCCATAAAAAACGATCTATAGTATGCTTTTCTATAATAGTAGCATGTTGCTCTAAATCCTAGTGGAGCCCAGAGTATCAACAATGCTGGAGAAAAAGGCCACCAAGATGCAAGAATATATGGTGAATAAAAAGGAGAAAGATAAGGCTGCACCAAAAAATCAACATTAGAGAATGCTCTCCATGTTGAATATGCGCCAAATGTTGCGAGCACTATAGCTGTAATTAGCGGTGAAACCCACCAAGCATCAGTCCTTAGCGTAATTGAACTTTGCGCAGTCCCGTTAGCCATATCAAATCCTCCCTCAACCTATCTTAACTGTTGTTTATTTTTAATTTCAAATTGAAAAAGCTATCCTCTAATACTGTTCAAATAGTTAGTTCTCATCCAGTTTACAGCGCTACTAACCTTACCTAAATTCTAAATTATGCCCAAACCTTCAATATGTTCGCAAAGCTCTTTTACATGACTTGCGGAAACGTGAAGTTCTTTAGACTCTGAGTCGCTGAGAGCAATTTCAAAAATTTCCTCAACCCCTGTTCTTCCTAGTTTAACGGGCAGACCTACAAATGTGTTATCAACTCCATATTCTCCTTGAGCCAATACGCAGCATGGAAGAATCTTTTTCTTGTCTTTTAGAATTGCTTCTACCATTTCAACTGCTGACATAGCCGGAGCGTAGAAGGCGCTTCCAGTTTTGAGTAGTTTTACTATTTCTCCGCCCCCGCCGCGAGTCCTCTGAACAATCTCTTCCAATCTCTCATGCGGTATAAGCTCGGTAACTGGAACACCTGCTACTGTGGTGAATCTGCCTAGAGGAACCATATCATCTCCGTGTCCACCTAGAACAAAAGCGTTGATATTTTCAACGGAAACACCGAGTTCCATTCCTATAAATGCTCTGAATCTGGCAGAATCCAAAACTCCTGCCATTCCCATAACTCTTTCTCTAGGAAAGCCGCTTACTTTATGAGCAACGTAAACCATTGCATCAAGCGGGTTTGTAACGAGTATTAGTATTGCATTTGGTGATTTAGCTGCTACGTTTTCTGTAACCTGTTTAACCACATTTGTGTTAGTTGAAATGAGGTCATCTCTACTCATTCCTGGTTTGCGGGGAATTCCGGAAGTGATTACAACAATATCGGACCCTTCTGTTTCATCATAACTGTTGGTGCCGGTAATATTTGAGTCATAACCGTAAACCGGGTTCATTTCCATCATGTCGAGTGCTTTACCCTGAGGCATGCCTTCTACAATGTCTACTAAGACAATATCGCCTAACTCCATTTGAGATAACATTAAAGCTGTTGATGCGCCTACATTCCCGGCGCCAATTACTGAAATTTTTGGTCTACCCATTTGACTGCTCCTTTATTTTTTCTTTCTTAAATATTGGGATCAAAACCCATCTTTTGTATTATTATGTTTTTATACTCTGTCCATATTTGCAGCTATTGCTTCTCCAAACTCTGAGCACTTAAGTAATTTGGCATTATCTAACTGGCGCTCTAGGTCATAAGTGACTGTTTTGTCTAAAATAGTTTTTTCCATAGCGCTTAATATTAAGTCACCTGCTTCGTCCCAGCCAAGATACTCAAACATCATAACTCCCGAAAGAATTACTGAGCTAGGATTAACTTTATCTTGACCCGCGTATTTTGGCGCTGTACCGTGTGTGGCTTCAAAAAGCGCTAAATAGTCTCCTATATTACCTCCAGGAGCCATACCTAGACCGCCAACTTGAGCTGCGCAAGCATCTGATAGATAGTCGCCGTTTAGGTTAGGGGTAGCAATCACTTGATAGTCTTTGGTCCTTGTTAGTATCTGCTGAAGCATGTTATCAGCAATTCTGTCTTTAATAATAACTTTTCCATCCGGTGCTTTACCGTCAAATTCATCCCAAAGCTGGTCTTCTGTAATTGTGGAATTGCTGAATTCTTCCTTTGCGAGATCATAGCCCCAGTCTCTGAAAGCGCCTTCAGTATATTTCATAATATTTCCTTTGTGTACCAAGGTTACGCTTTCAAGCCCTTTTTGTATTGCATGTTTAATTGCTTTTTTTACAAGTCTTTTTGTTCCAAGAGGACTTATAGGCTTAATGCCTATTCCGGAATGCTCTCTTATAAATACGCCATATTTTTCTACCAGGTAATTTCTAATCTCATAGGCTTCTTTAGTCCCGCTCTGCCATTCAATTCCCGAGTAAACGTCTTCCGTATTTTCTCTAAATATGATCATGTCCATATCTTCAGGTCTCTTAACAGGTGAAGGGGTGCCCTTTATATACTTTACAGGACGTACACATGCATATAGATCAAGGATCTGTCTTAGAGCTACGTTTAAGCTTCTGATCCCTCCTCCTATAGGAGTAGTAAGTGGACCTTTTATTGAAACTACATATTCCTTAAGATGCTTTATAGTTACGTCAGGAAGCCATTCGCCGGTTTCTTCAAAGGCCTTCTCTCCTGTTAGTACTTCGTGCCATACAACCTTTTTTTGACCACTGTATGCTTTTTCAACTGCTGTATCAAATACTATCTGTGAGGCATGCCAAATATCAGGGCCAATGCCGTCGCCTTCTATAAAGGGTATTATCGGATTATCTGGAACTATTAAGCGGTCGTTCTCTTTATCAATCTGGATCTTACTCCCCTCTTGGGGTTTTTCGGATGGCATTATTTAACTCCTCTATGTTTTTCTCTTATTTTTGGTGTCAAAATATAAACAAAATAAAACAAATTTCAAATCATTTCGGCAATTTTAGCAATATTTGAGCTACATGAGTATATATAATTCACATTTTTATTAATTATGATTAAATCTGTGCACTTTATAATTAATACATATTAATCTATTAACCCTGAATCATTTGTCTTAGTACGGTCTGTAAAATGCCTCCGTTTTTGTAATAATCAACTTCCACAGGGCTATCTAGGCGGCATATTGTGTTAAATGTGAAATCTTCAGCTCCTGGAGGCATTACTCTTACTAAAATGTCTTTTCCAGGCGCGAGTCCGTCTTCTATTCCTTCTATATCAAATTTTTCATACCCAGTAAGACCTAAAGATTCTGCGCTGTCTCCCTCTTTAAATTGGAGTGGCAGAACCCCCATTCCAACAAGGTTGCTTCTGTGAATTCTTTCAAAGCTTTCTGCAATTACCGCGCTAATACCTAATAGGAGCGTTCCTTTTGCAGCCCAGTCTCTTGAGCTTCCGGTTCCGTATTCTTTTCCGCCTATTACAATGAGCGGAACTCCTTCTTCCTGATATCTGATTGAAGCATCATATATGGCAAGTTCTTCATTTGTTGGGACGTGTTTTGTTACTCCTCCCTCAGAGCCTTCAACCATAAGGTTTTTAATACGGATATTTGCAAAAGAACCCCTTACCATAACTTCGTGATTACCTCTTCTGGATCCGAAGCTGTTGAACTCTCGTTGTTCCACGCCTTTGGACATTAAATATTGACCTGCTGGACCCTCTTTGGGTATCGAACCAGCCGGTGATATGTGGTCAGTAGTAATAGAGTGTCCAAGTAGAGCTAATGTATGTGCCCCTTTGATATCTCCAGTTTCAGGCAGTTTCAATGTGAGGTTATCAAAGAAGTTTGGTTCTCTTATGTAAGTTGAATCGTCACTCCATTCATATAGATTGCCCTCGGGTGTCTCAAGGCTTTTCCAGGTTTCGTCTCCTTCAAAAACCTTTGAATATTGAGCTTTAAATATTTCGGGGTTTAGTACACTTTGGACCGTTTCTTTTACTTCATCCTGAGTGGGCCAGATATCTTGCAAGAAAACTGGCTCGCCATTTGATCCTGTTCCAATTGGTTCATTATATATGTCAATATCAACTGTACCGGCAAGAGCAAATGCAACAACCAGTGGGGGTGAAGCTAAGTAGGAAAATTTTACGAAAGGATGGACACGTCCTTCGAAGTTTCTATTACCGCTTAATACTGCTGATACGGTTAAATCATTCTCTTTAATTGTTTCTTCTATAGGGGCAGCTAATGGGCCTGAGTTTCCTATACATGTCGTACAACCATAGCCAACAAGATCAAACCCAAGTTTATCTAGATAAGGAGAGAGCCCTGCCGCATCTAAGTAATCTGTAACAACTCTTGACCCTGGAGCCAAGCTTGTTTTAACTGTAGGATCAACTGTAAGACCTTTTTCTACGGCTTTTTTCGCTACAAGTCCAGAAGCAACCATAACTGATGGATTTGAAGTGTTCGTACAACTCGTTATAGCTGCAATTGCAACTGATCCGTTACCCATTTCAGATGAGTCCCCGTTTAACTGTACATTGACTTTTTTGTCTAGATCAGCTCCGTTTCCGGTTTTTTCTTTAAGTACTTTTTCAAATGAATTTTTTAGATCTTTTAATGAAACCCTATCTTGAGGACGGCTAGGTCCGGCCATTGAAGGCTCAACTGTTGAAATATCAAGTTCTAGTGTATCTGTGTAGTTAGAGTCAGGAGTATCATCTGTTCTGAAAATACCCTGTTCCTTTGTATAGGTTTCAACTAGATCTACTAAATCCTCTCTACCAGTGATTCTTAAATAGTTCAGTGATTCAGAATCAACAGGGAAAAATCCCATAGTTGCTCCGTATTCAGGTGCCATATTAGCGATGGTTGCTTTATCAGATAGAGCAAGCTGGCTTAGACCTGGTCCATAAAATTCTACGAATTTACCTACAACTCCTTTTTTCCTTAGCATTTCAGTAACTGTAAGTACGAGGTCTGTTGCTGTAACTCCTTGCTCAAGCTCTCCATGGAGCTTAAATCCAATCACGTCAGGTACTAACATGTATAGAGGCTGCCCTAACATACAGGCCTCGGCTTCAATACCGCCTACTCCCCAGCCAAGAACACTGAGACCATTTATCATTGTGGTGTGAGAATCCGTGCCTACTAAGGTGTCAGGGAAAACAATCGTCTCCCCATCTATCTCGCGTGATGAAACTACGCTTGCGAGGCATTCTAGGTTTACCTGGTGAACAATTCCAGTTCCGGGTGGAACAACTCTAAAATTATCAAAAGCTTTTTGAGCCCATCTTAAGAATGCATATCTTTCACCATTTCTTTCATATTCGCGCTCTACATTCATTGTAAACGCTTTTTCAGTTCCGAAATAATCGACTTGAACCGAGTGGTCTATAACTAAGTCCACAGGCACTATGGGATTGATCTTATCAGGATTGCCTCCTAGTCTGTTAACAACGGATCTCATTGCAGCAAGATCTACGACACACGGCACTCCAGTGAAATCCTGAAGAATAACTCTCGAAGGGTTGTAGGGGATTTCTTGACTCTCTTTGTTTTCAGGGTTCCAGTTAGCAAGCGCTTTTACATGGTTGTCATTTACTACTGTTCCATCATAGTTTCGCACTACGTTTTCAAGCAGGATTCTAATGGATACAGGTAGTCTTGAAAAATCACCGCCAAAGTTTTCTTGGATAGTTTTCAGTGAATAGTATTTCACATTACCTGAGGGTATTTTAAGCGTAGAAAGTGCATTCAATTTATTGTTAGTTTGACTCATAAAAATCTCCTTAGTTAATTTCTAGAAATTAAATTCCCAGATAAAGCGGAAGGAATTCCGAATCCCGGTAATTTTACAATTAAATGAGCACAAATCAAGGAAATACGGTGTTTTAGTGAAGATATATGGTTAATTAATAGTACAAAATTCTTATACTAGCATTCTGAAAGATGAGTTAATTCTAAATAAAAATTCTATTGCCAATGGTCTTTAATTGATTTTTCTAAAGATTAAAGTTCCGTTTGTCCCGCCAAATCCGAATGAATTACTTAGTACAGTTGTAATTTTTGCATCCCTAGCTTCATTTGGCACATAGTCCAGATCACAATCGGGATCGGGTGTTTTGTAATTTATCGTTGGCGGAAGTATTCCCTGGTCTATTGCTAAAACGCTAATTGCAGCTTCTAGACCACCAGCAGCACCAAGCAGGTGACCGGTCATTGATTTAGTTGAGCTTACCGGAGTTTTATAAGCTTTATCTCCGATAACTTCCTTTATAGCCCTGGTTTCATTTGCGTCGTTTAACTGTGTTGAGGTACCGTGTGCATTAATATAATCAATTTCTTCAGGGTTGATCTTGGCTTCTTTGATAGCGCCCTGCATACACCTGACCGGACCACTCAATGAAGGTGCTGTGATATGACTAGCATCTCCACTCATACCAAATCCGATTAATTCCGCATAGATCTTAGCCCCGCGCTTTTTTGCAAATTCCATTTCTTCAAGAATTAACATTCCTGCGCCCTCTGAAATGATAAACCCATCTCTATCTTTATCAAATGGACGTGAAGCGCCCTGGGGATCCTCATTATTTGTAGATAGCGCTCGCATTGCATTAAATCCTCCCAGACTTAAAGGATTAATAGGGGCCTCAGTTCCTCCAGCTATCATAACATCAGCCTCTCCCCTCTGTATTGCAATCATTGCATAACCTATAGAATGAGCGCTAGCAGCACATGCCGTTGTCGTAGAACAGTTAGGTCCTTTTGCGTTAAAAGTAATAGACACGTGACCCGCTGCTAGGTTGGTAATGATATTGGGTATGAAAAAAGGTGAAAGCCGGCTAGGGCCTTTTTCTTCCAATAAAAGTACTGTATTTCTGAAGGTATCCATCCCACCAATACCTGTACCAATCAAAGTTCCTACTCTTGGCGACAGCTCCTCAGTAATCTCTAGTGCTGCATCCTCAAGAGCAAGTTTGGTACTAGCTACGGCGTATTGAATAAATCTATCAGTTTTTCGCGCTTCTTTAGGATTCATAAAGTCTTCAGCATTAAAGTTGGTTATTTCACCACCAATTTTTGTTTTATGTTCGGTGATGTCAAACCTCTCAATTGTCTTAACTCCTGAACGACCATTACAAACGGCATCCCAAGTTTCTTTATTTCCTATACCTAATGGAGTAATAAGACCAATGCCAGTTACCGCTATCCTTCTACTCATTACTTTTTGCGCTCCACAATAAAGCTTATTGCATCCTGTACTGTAATGATTGATTCTGCATCTTCATCGGAGATTTCCAAACCAAACTCATCTTCCATAGACATGATAAGCTCTACCAAGTCTAATGAATCTGCTCCCAAATCTTCGATAAACGATGATTCAGGTGTAATCTCATCTTTTGATTTTCCTAGTTGGCTTGCAACCATTTCCTTCACTTTGCCAAGAATTTCTTGTTCCTGAGCCATAATAAATACCTCCTTTAATTTTAAGTATATATACCGCCGTTGATTCTAAATACTTCTCCTGTGATATAGGTGGCATCGTCAGATACCAAAAAAGCAACAGCTCCTGCTACATCTTCAGGTGTGCCGAATCTGTTCAGTGGTATTTTAGAAATATAATCTTTTTTTATATCTTCAGGTAATTCGTCAGTTATATCTGTTTTTATAAATCCAGGACTAACAGCATTGACTGTAATTCCACGTGGGGCCATTTCTCGCGCGCATGCTTTCGTAAACCCAATTATACCCGCTTTTGAGGCGGCATAATTTGTCTGACCTGCATTGCCCATCTCACCCACTACTGATGTTAAATTAACTATTCTGCCTTCGCGCTGTTTGAACATATTACGGGTAACCGCTTTAGTGCAGTTAAATATTCCTTTTAAATTTATTGAGATAACATTGTCCCAATCTTCTTCCTTCATTCTCATAAGCAAGGTATCTCGAGTGATCCCCGCATTATTAATCAGTATATGAAGGCCACCGAACATTTCAATAATTTTATCTACTTCCTGATGTACTGCATCAAAGTCAGAGACATCAAATTTAGATGTAATTGCCTGACCGCCGGATTCTTCAATTTCTTTTTTTGTATCGTTTGCAGCAGTCTCGTTCTGTGTGAAATTGATGACTACTGTTGCTCCTTGAGACGCGAGTCTTTTAGCAATAGATTTTCCAATTCCTCTTGAACCACCAGTAATTAGCGCGATTTTACCTTTAAGATTGTCCATTGTTTATCGACTCCAGTTGTGATATCTTTTCAAAATTGCTGACCGAAACATCAGATAACGTCCTTTTAATTAGTCCGGATAAAACATTTTTAGGTCCAATTTCTATGAAATTTGCGCAGCCTAGATTTTTTAATGCTTCTACTGATTCATACCATCTTACCGGACTTGTAACCTGACTTATTAGTAGTTCTTTTACTTTACTAGAATCATTTGTAACTGATGCTGTGCAATTTGCAACAAGTGGCGGTTTCATTTTCGCTATAATAACTTCATTCAAAACTTCTGACAACCTATCTGCAGCCGGTTTCATCAAATCACAATGAAATGGAGCGCTAACATCAAGTGGAACAACTCGTTTTGCGCCTTCTGATTTGGCTATTGAAGAAGCCTCTTCTATAGCCTCTTTATTTCCTGAGATAACAGTCTGGCCTGGAGCGTTAAGATTTGCAGGGCTTGCAATTAATCCGTTTTGTGAAACTTGATTACATATATCTTCGACTTTCTCTTTATCTAATCCCAATACTGCTGCCATGGCTCCTACTCCAACTGGAACAGCTTCCTGCATGAATTCACCACGCTTTCTCACAGTATTAACAGCATCGCTTAGACTCATTGCTCCGTTCGCAACCAATGCTGTATACTCACCCAAGCTATGCCCGGCTACGAAATCTGGTTTTATTGAAGCTTCGTTCTCTAAAACTCTTAAACATGCTATGCTTGTGGTTAACAAAGCGGGTTGAGCATTTGCTGTTAAGGACAATTCGCTCTGCTCGCCTTCAAAACATAATGCTGAGAGGTCAAAGCCCAATGTGTCGTTAGCTTCCTCAAAAGTGTATTTTGCAACGGCAAACTCATTATAGAGCTCTTTCCCCATTCCCACATATTGAGAACCTTGGCCCGGGAATACGAAAGCAATCATATTTTTTTATCCTTGTAACTGTTGAAAATATATTATGACTCTACTACTTGATCCTCTTTAATGAATGTCCGTCCTTTATAGAAGCCGCAGCTAGGGCATGCTCTATGAGGTGGTTTGTGTTCCCCACAGTTCTGACATGTAGATAAACCCGGTTTGCTTATCTTATAATGAGTCCTTCTCTTTCTGGACCTGGATCTGGAATGTTTTCTCTTGGGAAGTGCCATATTTTTTCTCCCTTTTCGTTATCATATTTTTATATCTTTCAGAACAGCAAATCTAGGGTCTATCTGTCCCTTTTCACAATCACAATTCTCTTTGTTCAAATTAGCGCCGCATTTTGTACACAAACCTTTGCAAGTCTCATCACAGACTACTTTAACGGGTAATGAAATTGCCACCTGCTCTCTTAAGTAGTTATTTAAATCTATCTCATCGCCTTGATACGTTTCATGTTCAAGATCAATATCTTCCCCCTTGATTTTATTGCCAGGTGAAAGAACAAGGCTTATCAGGGGATTAAGCTCCATTTTAACAGGTTCTACGCATCTTGAACATGGAGACTGAATTGAGAGTTGGATTTTTCCTACTACAGCCACTTCTTTAAGTACTCTAGTAACTTGTAAATCAATCCTGATCTTTGATAGAAGCTTTATAGCGCTGTTTTCAGACCCAAGCTCCGGTAAATTTATAAGCCATTCAGGCTCTTCTAATGTTCCAATATGTACGCCGTCTTCTGTGAGATCGGATACACGTAGTATCATTGCATCTGTTGATATCATCTGACTGTCAAAAAATTATTGGGCTTAATAATAATACAAGATTACTCATTTGCAAGTAATATCATTATTTTAGACTAGGTGACATGAGACAAAATGCTCCCCACCTATATCACGCAGCTCTGGCTCTATCGTTTGACATTTTTCTACAGCTATGGGGCACCGTGGATGAAAGCTGCACCCGGAAGGCGGATTTATTGGGCTCGGCACGTCCCCTTTAAGTACTGTAATTTCTCTTTTTCTACTAGGATCGGCAATAGGGACTGAAGAAATTAGTATCCGTGTGTAAGGGTGAAGCGGATTCTTATATAGTTCTTTACTTGGGGAAATCTCTACAATCTTTCCTAAATACATTACTGCTACTTTGTCACTAATATGTCTCACTACTCTAAGGTCATGTGAAATAAATAAATATGTGAGTTTGAATTTTTCTTGGAGTTCAATAAATAGATTAATAATTTGCGCCTGAACTGATACATCAAGAGCTGAAATGGGTTCGTCGCATACTATGAACTTGGGTTTAAGCGCAAGCGCTCTTGCAATTGCTATTCTTTGCCTCTGTCCACCACTAAATTCATGAGGATAACGTGAAAGCGCATCTTCTCTAAGACCAACTGTATTCATCAGCTCTCGAATCAAGTCCCTTCTATCTTTTCCTGATAATATGTTATGTATGGCAAGTCCCTCAGACACTATGCTTTCTACTTTCATTCGCGGATTAAGAGAGCCATATGGGTCTTGAAATACAATTTGCATTTCCCTCCTAAAAGGTCTCATCTTAGACGCCGGCAGATGAGTAATATTATTGTTCTCAAAGAATATCTCTCCATCTGTAGGCTCAAGCAGTTTGAGGATTGTTTTCCCAAGAGTTGTTTTGCCGCATCCACTTTCGCCTACAAGCCCTATTGTCTGACCTTCAGGAATAGATAGGTCTATTCCGTCTACGGCTTTTACGTAGTTCGAGACCCTGGAAATTATCCCTGATTTAACAGGGAAGTATTTTTTGAGTTTTTCGATTTTTATAAGTTCTTTAACAGACATATCAGTTCTCTATTTTTGTTACTTCCGTTCTTCTCCAGCATGCTGACGTGTGATTATTACCTACTTCTTCTAGAAGAGGTTCATCTATTCTGCATTTATCTATTACTAGCGGACACCGGTCCTGGAATCTGCATCCGTCCGGAAAATTATCTGGACTTGGTACAACCCCGGGAATCGCATTTAACTTTTCTTTATTCTCATGAAGATCTGGGACTGAGTTTAAAAGCCCAACAGTATACGGATGATGAGGCTTTTTGAATATGTCCGAGGTGTATCCATGTTCAACAACTTTTCCTGCATACATTACATAAACTTCATCAGCTACTTCTGCGATTATTCCAAGATCGTGTGTAATTAATAACACTGCCATTCCCATTTTTACTCTCAAATCATCTATGAGCTCCAATATTCCCGCTTGTATTGTCACATCAAGAGCTGTCGTAGGCTCATCAGCTATTAAAACCTCCGGGTTACAGGCAAGTGCCATAGCTATCATGACTCTCTGAGACATACCACCACTCATTTCATGCGGGTAGTTATTCATTCTTCTTTCTGGCGCCGGAATACCAACCAGTTTGAGTAGTTCTATGACTCTTTCTTTTTGTTGTTGTCTTGATAGATTAAGATGAGTAGAAAGCGCCTCCCCTATTTGATCACCCACTGTAAAAACCGGGTTAAGTGAGCTAATTGGCTCTTGGAATATCATAGATATTCTGTTTCCTCTTATTGAGCGCATATCACGGTCTGAATAATTAAGCACATCAGCTCCGTCAAAGATTATCTCTCCACTATCAATTTTTCCGGGTGGCTCCGGTATAAGTCTCATAACTGATAGAGCAGTAACCGTTTTGCCGCATCCGCTCTCCCCTACCACACCAACGATTTTGCCCTTTGGAACATTAATAGATACCCCCCCTACTACTTCTAAACGCTTTCCCTCTGAAGCGAATGAGATTCTTAAGTCTTTTATTTTTAGAGCGTTATTCATATTCGTTTATTCACTTCCCAAAAATTTGGGGTCTATTGCGTTTCTAAACCCTTCTCCTAAAAGGTTAAATGAAGTAACAGTTACAAATATAGCCGCACCGGGAAATAGGACAAGCCACCATGCAAAATCTACATACCTTTGCGATTGAGAGAGTATATCTCCCCAGCTTGGCTCAGGCGGGGGCACGCCAAAACCCAAGAAACTTAATCCGGATTCTACTAAGATTGCTCCTGCTATCCCAAAAGAAATATCAACCAAAACAGGAGCAAGTGAGTTAGGGAGCATGTGCTTCATCATAACTCTCCAGTCTGTTCCTCCAAGAGCAACTGCTGCATCTACATAATCAAATTTCCTAAGCTGTAAAAACTGTCCTCTAATTAAACGAGCTATACCAGTCCAGCTAGTAACTCCTATTACTATCATAATGTTATAAATACTTGGGTCTCTGAACGCCAATATAGTAAGAATTAGAAAGAAGACAGGGAAAGTCATCATTACTTCAAAAAGCCTGGACACAATAAAATCAATTGTGCCTCCGTAATATCCGGCGATTGCTCCTAATAAAATTCCTATAACAGCAGCTATTCCTACAGCAACAAATCCAATTGATAGAGAAATTCTTGCCCCGTGAATCATGCGGCTAAGTACGTCTCTCCCCCTGTCATCAGTTCCAAATAGATGTTCTTTCGAAGGCGGCGTTAGTACCGATAGCAAATCGTTTTCAGTAGGGCTATATCTAACAGGCGGGAAGATAGCAAAATCTCCCTTTTTTAAGTTCTTGTCCAGTTGCTTGAAGTCGGTTCCAAAAAATTCGCTATATCTAAACAGTACCGGAAAGTAATATTCATTTTGGTATTTAAGGATTATTGGTTTATTTCCAGCTAAAAAGTTTTGAAATATGGCAATTCCAAAAAGGACCAGAACAATTACAAGCGCTGTCATTGCAAGCTTGTCTTTCCTAAATTTCTGCCAAACGCTGCCCCAATAGCCTACGCTCTTTGTCTCGGTCAATTTTTGGCCTCGAAGCTAATTCTAGGATCGACTAGTACATATACTAGATCAGCTATTAAGATTCCAAATAAGGTCAGCACGGCCGAGATGGTAGCAATTGCCATAATAACCGGATAGTCGCGTGAAAGAACTGCTTCAAATCCCAACTGTCCAATTCCGGGAATAGAAAATATACTCTCGATGATTACGCTTCCACCTATCATAGCCGGAAGGATTCCGGCAAGTATTGTAATTATCGGAATTAATGCATTCCTTAAAGCATGTTTAAGTAGTACTTTATGTCTGGGAAGTCCTTTTGCAGTTGCCGTTCTAACGAAGTCTTCTCTGAGCACTTCAAGAAGGCTGCCTTTCTGAAATCTTGATAGATAGGCAAGGCTTCCATATGTGAGACAAAATACTGGTAGTGCGATGTGCCATAAGAAATTAAGCGCTTTCTTAACAAACGGATAGTTCTCTGCCCCCGGCGAGAGTATTCCATAGACAGGGAAAATATCCCAGTAATCCCCTCCCCCAAGGAAGAAGATTAATATCATTGCCATCCAGAAACTGGGAATGGAATATAAAATAAATAAAAAGAACGTACTCAAACGTTCGGAAAATCTACCGTGCGAGACTGCAGAATAAACACCAATAGGAATTGCAATTAAATAGATCAGTATTATTGATATAATATTTAATGTAAGTGTGATGGGAATTCTTTCAGCTATTTTGTTTATGACAGGACGGTGGTCTTTGTATGAACTGCCAAAGTCTAGTGTGACAATCTGTTTAACCCATATCCAGTATCTTTCATAAATAGGCTTATCCAGACCGTAGAGTTTTTTTGTCTCTTCTACTATCTGCTGCGTGATTGCTTCAGCTTGAATGCCCTGGTCTAGTTGGAGTTTTCTTTCGACCGGGTTTCCAGGGGCCAGCTGTATAATAAAGAATGTGATGAGAGTTATTCCGAAGAGTGTGGGAATAAGTAAAAGCAGTCTTTTAAATATATAATCTCTCATAGTTCAGGTCGTTGGAACAATATTATAGGGCTATTAGAGTAATAAGACTAATTTTATACCCAAATAGTTGCGTTTGTTAAAATGGATATAGAAAATAACCTGAACTCTTGAGAGTCTTTTGATGAAGCTGTTATTCGCTGTAAACCTGAAGTGGCAGCGGAACATGCCATTCTACAGGGTCTATTCCTAAGGGATAAACTACTACGTTTTCAAATCTCTTATTAACAGCTACTGTGGATTTCCTACAGAAAAGAAATGTATAAGGCTGTTCTTCGTGAACAATTTCTGCAAATCTTCTGTAGAGTTCTTTTCTTTTTTCTCGGTCAAACTCAGTTCTGGCTTCTTCTATTAATTTGTCAGCCTCTTCATTTTTAAAGCCAATAAAATTAGAACCGCTATCAGCTTGAGTTGAACTCCATATTTGATAAGGGTCTGATTCTACACCCATAGACCATGCAAGCGTAACGGCATCAAAATTTCTTTCATTAAGACGAGTTGTAAAAACTGCCCACTCTGTTTTTCTTATATCCATTTGTATACCCATATTGTCCAGCTCTTCTTTTAGTATTGTAGCTATCTTTTCTCCGGTTTCTGATCCTCCTGGGATAAGGAACTCAAACGCAAACTTGACCCCGTCTTTATCTCTTATTCCGTCACCATCGTGATCTACCCAACCTGCTTCTTCTAAGAGCTTCTCAGCTCTGGATGGATCATAGGGATACGGTTCTATTGACTTATCATACTCAGGACTATTTATGTAAAACGGATTTGTTACTATAGCGCCAAGATTGTAGAGAATCTTCTCAAGAATGAGTTCTCTGTTTACAAGATGCGTCAAAGCGGTTCTCACCTGCATGTCTGCAAAGAAAGGTCTTTTTGAGTTCCATCCAATATAGCTATAGTTAGGAGTGAAATAGCTTAATTTATCAAAGCTCTCTTGAAATGCAGGAGAACCAGTCTGCCTTTCCCACTGAATCGGAGTTAGCCCTGATACGTCAAGATCTTTACGTTTCAATACCTGAAATGCTACCGTATTATCTGATATTATTTTAAAAACAATTTTATCTAGTTTTGGTTTTTCTCCCCAGTAGTCAGGATTCTTTTCTAAAACAATTTCTCTTCCTGTGGTCCATTTTACAAATTTATAAGGACCTGTGCCAATCGGATCTCTACCTGCCGGGTTTGTATTAAAATCCCCTTTGTCGAAGATGTGTTTAGGTACGATTGGCATTCCTCCACAAAACTCAAGCGCTAGGAAATATGGTCTAGCGTATGTGAATTCAACCGTAAGCTCGTCAATTGCTTTAACGTCTCTTATTTCCTGAAAATATGCTCTTAACTGAGGGCTATCCACTTTGGGATCCATTATTGTTTTGTACGAAAACACAATGTCTTCCGAAGTGAAGGGTTTTCCATCATGCCATTTTATACCTTCTCTGATTTTGAAAGTATATTTTAATGTGTCTTCTGATATCTCCCACGACTCGGCAAGAAGAGGTTCTAATTCGAGTGTCTCATTGTTTCTTTCAATCAATGTCTCATAAATCTTTCCGTTGTTTACAGTTGATTCATAAGCATCGCCGGCAGTGATAGGGTTTAGTGTTGCAGGTTCAGCGCTCAGATGATAGATAAGCCAGTCGCCTTCAACTGGATTAGAGCTAGAAGCTGTTTCGGTAGATGTTTGTTCTTTTTGTCTTTCTTCTGAACTCTGAGAGTTGTCATTTCCAGAACTACAGGCAATCAGGGTCGACGCTATAGCTATATTCAGAATGGTGATAAGTATAAGTCTTAACAATTTATTCTCCTTGGTTCTAACTATGTATACTATTCTTCGCTTTTACCGCTAAAGGGGTCTTCCGGCGCATTTTTTACAATTTTTGGAAGCGCCTTTTCAAAAAACGGTTTTATGAGATCAAGTGGCAGCGGGAAAATAATTGTAGAGCTTTGGTTGCCGGACATCTCGGTTAAGGTTTGAAGGAACCTGAGCTGCAGCGCCATTGGGCTCTGGCCTAAGATATCAGAAGCCTCAGTCAATTTTTGCGCAGCTTGGAATTCACCTTCAGCGCTAATGATCTTGGCCCTCCTCTCTCTTTCAGCTTCCGCCTGACGCGCCATGATCTGCTTCATATCCTCAGGAAGATCAACATATTTTAGTTCAACAAGGGTTACTTTAATTCCCCACGCGTCTGTCTGTTTATCAAGGACGTCCTGTAATTTAAGATTAAGTTTTTCTCTTTCAGCAAGAAGTTCGTCAAGCTCGACCTGACCCAAAACGCTTCTAAGCGTTGTTTGTGCAAGCTGTGAAGTTGCATAAAGAAAGTTTTCAACCTGAATCACTGCTTTAATTGGTTCTACTACTCGGAAATAAACTACGGCGTTAACTTTCACTGATACGTTATCTCTTGTAATAACATCCTGGGGTGGCACGTCCATAGTAATAAGACGAAGGCTGATTTTAGTCATCTTATCGACCATTGGGATGATCCATTTAAAACCAGGGCCTTTAAGATCGACAATTCTTCCCAGCCTAAACACTACACCACGTTCATATTCGTTAAGAATTTTTATCCCGGACAATATAAAAAGAGCAATTATTCCTACGAAAATAAATATAGGTGAAAACATTTTGCTGCCTCCTGTTATTCTTAGTTTAGATTTTTTCTACTTTTAGTTTGAAGCCTTTTTGAGATTCTACAACCTTTATTTTGTCACCTTCTTTAATATGTTGATCGCTTATCGCATCCCAATACTCACCCATTACAAAAACTTTACCAGTCTCGTCAATATCAGTTACTGCTTTCCCTACTTCTCCCGACATGCCCTCCATGCCGACAAGTGGCCTCAGATTTTGAGCCTTAATTAAATAAAAGAGCACATATCCAAAAAAGAGAGCGATAGCAGAAGTTGATGCAATTACAACTCCATATCCTACCCTAATATCTGAGTCAGGAGTATCAAATAAAAGAAGCGCACCTAAGGCAAAACTTATAACTCCACCTGTAGTTAGTAACCCATAGCTAGTCACGTAGACTTCTGTTATAAATAGCGCGAAAGCCAGAAGGAGTAAAACCGCTCCTGCATAGTTAAACGGTAAGATTTGAAATGACACGAACCCCATCATTAGACATACAACACCTGCTGCTCCCGGGAAAATAAGACCTGGGTTATAGAACTCAAGAAGTAGCCCTAGAGATCCAAGAGATAGGAGAAGGAACGCAATATCGGGGGTGCTAAGTATATCTATTAATTTTTGCTTAAGACTCATCTCAACCCTTTGTATCTTAGCGTCTTTAGTGTGAAGAGTTACCTCTCCTTGAGGTACTTTTACTTTCATACCGTTAATCCGTATTTGTAGATCGTCCAAACTTGGAGATATTAGATCTATTACTTTAATTTCCAACGCTTCGGTTGCTGTTATAGAATCACTCTCTCTTACAGCGTCAATTGCCCACTCTACATTGCGCCCTCTGTGCTCAGCAATACTTTCAATAAACGAAGATGCGTAGTTTTCAATCTTTTCACCCATTATTTCTTGATCTGATTTTTCTTCGGATTCTTTGCTCTCCCCCCCTTTTATATCTTTTATAGGGGCCTGCTTTTTTTTCTCAGGTTTTTTCCCTCCCGGGGCTAGGGACACAGGATGAGCTGCTCCAATACTTGTCCCTGGCGCCATTGCGGCTATGTTAGCCGCTAGTGTTATGAATACTCCGGCAGAGGTTGCTGAGGCTCCGCTTGGAGATACATATACAACAACCGGTATAGTGGAGTTGAGTAATAGCTTTACAATTTCTTTTGTGGAAGTAAGTAGGCCTCCTGGAGTGTCTAAAAGGATAAATAGAGCTTCGGCAGATTTTATTTCCGCTTCTTCAAGTCCAGCTCTTATATAATCCAGGGTTGCGGGATTAATTGTTCCGTTTATTTCAATTAGTACTATCTCTTTTGTTAATTGTATTTCTTGTGTTTTATCAATATTTTGTTGAACTGTTGGAGAAGTCGCTTCGTTCTTGATATTAGTATCCGCATAGCTTAGATAAAAGCTCAAGAATGAAATAATAATTAACAAAACTGATAGCGCTCGCAGCATTATTGTAACCCCAAAACAAGTTTAGCTTTCCCCCGTACAATCTGCAAGCGCTATCAGTTTTGCAATATGTCTTCATATTCAAATAAATGCCTACTATGATCTTGTAATTCTTTAAGCTCTGATTATAATTTCCCCCTATGGCTACTAAAATTAAATATACGGAAAAAGAACTTAAACAGCCCGATGAGTTCAACAAAACTATTACGCGGGCAATTGATTTTACTGCGGACCATGCAAAAAAAATACTGATAGCTGTAGCAGTTATTATAGTTCTCTTAGTCGGCGCCTTTTTTGTTAATTCCAGTTCGCAAGAAAAAGGTCTTGAGGCTAATAATTCTTTTGACAATGCATTTTCTCTGTATGAGACCGGAGATACTGAAGGTGCGCTTAAAGGTTTCTTAGAAACTGAAGAAAATTTTCCGGGTCAGGGAATATCAAATGTAGCTTTATACTACGCAGCTATAATTAATTTTAACAATGCTAATTATAATGAATCGGTCAATTTGTTAAATCGGTTTGAGTCTAACGAAGTAAATGAACCCATGTTGATAGAATCGGCAACTCTTACACAAGGGCTTGCATATTTTAATCAGAATGAATGGCAGAAGGCTATAGATTACTTGTCTAAGATAACAAATCCGACGAGTCCATATGAAATCCAAGCCAAGCTCCATATGGCTTTATCGTACGAGAAACTGGGCGATACAGATCGTGCAAAATCCATCTACGATCAAATATCTCAAAATCAAACAGCTATAAATCCTGGCATATCTTCCGTAAGTCAACAACCGGCTAACTAGATGCAATGTTATTTCTTTAAATCTATGTTTGTTATCTAATCGAGATTAAGTTGGTTAAATGGAATGCAAGCTATTATAAATTTTAGTATGGGCTTTTTAAACAGGTTTGACTTTTGATTTGAGAAGGATTCTTAGTCTGTTTCTGATTTCCGGAGTAACGAATGGTTTATCTTTAAGTTTGCCAGTAATTTCAAGCATTCTTTTGTATGTACTTACAAATGCCATGCATTCCGGACAGTCACCTGTGTGTTTCTCAAGCTCCTTTAGGGTCTGAAGATCCAACTCACAATCAATGTAGCTCATAATGTTTTCTACTACGTCTTTGCACATAAACATATTTTATCTTCTCCATTCGTGGAAGTAGTCTGATAACTTGTCACGTAAAAAAAGTCTTGCTCTGTGAAGCCTTGATTTAACAGCAGGTATTGAAACCTCAAGAATGTCCGCAACCTCTTCATTTGAAAGACCATCTATATCTCTTAGATGAAAAACTGTTCTATAAGACTCTGGCAATTCATTTATAGCTTTCTCAATTATTATGAGCGCTTCTTTATTGAAAATAATAATATCAGGTCTGGAGCTCCAGTCCTTATACATAATTCTTCCCATAAGTGTACCTTTTTCATCATATGGGGAATAGTTTTCAAGGCTGATGTTGTTTCCATGCTTTTTTTGCGATCGTAAATACATATAGCTTGCATTTACTGTTACCCTGTAAAGCCAACTTGAAAATTTTGACTCACCACGAAACGTGCCTAATTTCTTTGTTAAAGTAAGAAAAACTTCCTGAAAAACCTCTTCAGCATCACTCGAGTTTCTGGTTATTCTTAATGCAAAACCATAAATTCTGTCCGAATACCTGTTTACAATTTCATCGAATGAAGTTTCGTCTCCCGTTTCCGTATATCTTCTAATGAGTTCATCATCTGATATACTAGCTATTTGCTCATTGTCATTAGTTGCAATAACATTAACCAGCTTTTTAATAAACCCAATTTCCATTTTCCCCTCTCAATGTCTAAAAATAGTGGGCAAACATTCTAAGCTTTTATAGAATTATTCTTAACAATAGTTATACACTATAGGATGTTACTAATTGATAGAAGGTTCAGAATTACAAATATATTTCTTTGAGAGTTGAAATACTCTGTCCTGATTTGGCGCAAAAGCTCCATCTTCATGGTTTCTAGCTTGTATTAGTACTTTGTCTGAACCGCATGCGAATGTTATTACTCGTGATTCCGATTCTTTGAGTCCTATTAGTTCAGGGCGTATAGAGGATATGTGTACAAATATAGTGCCGTCAAATTTATCTTTTCCCACTATATTATTCATTATTGCATGGGGGAAATGCAAATGTCCTGAAAGCCATAAATCAACATGATATTCTTTTAATACCCGGGTGAATCTTTCTGAATTTATAACTTGTCGGTCTCTAAAAGAGGAAAAAGGAATACCGCTGTCTTCAAGTGGGGCGTGGGTTGTGACAACTATAATTTTATCCTGGTTATTTATGACAAGATCCTTCCACCATTTAAATGTTTCATCAGATATTTCGGTTGCCTTCCCTCTCTTAGAATCGGACATGAATATAAATAGAATATTCCCTTTCAGGATTGAGTAATTAACCTCTTCTCTCAGTTTCTCTCTAAAGAGCTTTCCCATATCGGTTTTTAAATCATGGTTGCCTATTATCTCATACCACTCTTCAATATATGAGTTGTTTTTTGTTTGAACATACCAATCAAACGTTTCTTCAGTCGTTTCGTGTACAATATCTCCTGCAACAATTGTAAGGTCTATGTTGGGAACATTGTCATTCATGTCTGTAATTGCAAGCTCAAAAGCTTCTTCATGTCCTTTGTTCGTGGGTTGAATATCAGCAAGAGCCCACACTTTTAAAGTGTTTTCAGAGTTAGACCAGTTTGCTTCTATGTACTCCTTACCTGATGAAGAACCTATGTAGCAGGAAGATTGTATAAGAAATAGTAGTAATGCGAATAGTTTTAAATTCGTGGGCATAATAACTTGAAAAGTTTAAGTGTTCGTTATTTTTGCAACTCCAATTGCTTCTTCATTTACTACATCATTAATTCTAACTAATACCTCATCACCTATATTAAAGCTGTCAGTATTTAACCTGACAGGGATGTAGTTGGGAGTTGTACCTTTAGAGCCTTTTTCTATTAGAACTGGGAAAACTCTTCCGATGAACTGTTTGAAAAACTCAGTTTTTTTCTTGCTGCCAAGTTCTCTCAACCTTCTGCTCCTATCTTTTATTTTGTTTGGGTGAAGTTGATCGGGCATAACAGCAGCGGGAGTCATTTTCCTCTTAGAATATGGGAACACATGGAAGTATGTAAGCGGAGACTCCTTTGCAATTGAATAGGTGTTTAGGAACTCTTCTTCAGTTTCGCCTGGGAATCCTACCATGATATCGGAGCCAATAGCCGCGTCAGGAATTCTTTGTCTTATTTTGTTTGTAAGGTTGAGAAATCTTTCAGGATCATATCTTCTTCTCATTCTCTTTAGTATATTCCGGTCGCCACTTTGAAGAGCGATATGAAACTGAGGGCAGATAGTTTCTGACTCAGCTATAAATTCTATAAGTTCTAATTCTGTATCCGCTGGATCTAAAGATGTTAATCTAACGCGGTTTACAATCTTTTCTTTTTCAATCTCTCTTAAGAGATCAAAAAAGTTTGTTCCTATGTCTCTACCGTAGCTAGCAATATGAACACCGGTTAATACAATTTCTTTATATCCGGACTCGGCCAGCTTTTCCATACGGGTCAGGATTTCTGGAATATCCAGGCTTCGGGAACGTCCTCTTGCGCGCGGTATAATGCAAAAAGTACAGGCATAGTTACAGCCGTCCTGAACTTTTAGAAATGCCCTTGTTCTTCCTGGGAATATCTCAATGTCAGGAGATTCAAAACCTTTCCTTTTTTCTTTAAAAATATCAGATATAAAAACCTTGGGCTCTTTTTGGCGTTTACCTTCTCTTATCACTTTTAAAAGTGAAGAAAATTTATGTGAATTCCCTATTACATAGTCTACACCTTGAACTTCTCTCAGCTCTTCAGGGGAGACCTGTGCGTAACAACCTGTTACCACAACAAGTCCATCAGGGTTAGCCCGCTTGGCGCGGTTGATATAGTTTCTGGCCTCCGCATCTGCTTTATGAGTAACCGTGCAGGTATCTATTACATAAACGTCGGCCTTATCAGAAAATGGAACTCTCTGGTACTTGCTCTTGGGTAGTTGATTTAAGAGTACAGCGGTGTCGTATTGATTTACTTTGCAACCTAATGTTACAATCGAAATACTTTTCATATCTATAGCACCCTGTTTATCCACCCACCACCCAAGACTTTCTTGTCTTTATACAAAACTACAGCTTGTCCTGGGGTGATTGCGCGCTGTGGATTTTTAAATTCTATCTCTGCATCTGTTTTTGATTTCATTGTAACTACAGCATCATCTTCACGATGTCTATATCTAACCTTCGCTTTTACTTCGAAGGGTTCTTGTGTAAAATCTGATTTTTCTTGTTTTAATCCCATATCCTCAACCCAAGATATGTTTTCTGCAAGAAGTTTTTTGCTGTAAATTTTATCTTCTTCTCCCACTACAATTCGATTTTTCTGAGGCTCTATACCTACGACATACATCGGTTTTCCAGTAGCAATTCCTAGTCCCCTTCTCTGACCAATGGTAAATGAGTATATACCTTTGTGCTTGGCCAAAATCTCTCCTTCGATATTAACTATCTCCCCTTCATTTTGCGTAAAGGCTGATTGGCTGATTAAATAATCTCTATAATTATCAGAAGGGACAAAACAAACACCTGTACTGTCGGGCTTCTCTGCTAATTTTAAATTTAAACTTCGGGCTAACTCTCTAACCTCTTCTTTCTTTAATGAACCCAATGGAAACATAAGCCGACTTAATTCTTTCTGTTTTAATGTGTAGAGAAAGTAAGTTTGGTCTTTATTCTCATCATCTGCCTTGTTTAGGGAAAATGTCCCTTCTCCGTTTGTTATCTTGGCGTAATGACCGGTTGCTAAATAGTCGGCGCCAAGCTCAAAAGCGCGTTTTAGAAGTAGATCAAATTTTATGTATTGGTTGCATAGTACGCATGGTATTGGTGTTTTTCCAGATTCATATTTTGCTACGTAATCTTTGAGCACTAATTCTTTAAAAGAATCCATAAAGTTTACTACGTAATGCGGTATGTCCATTTCTTGAGCTACTCTTCTAGCATCGATTACATGATCCAGTGAACAGCATCCGCCTTCAGCATCCTTATAATCCAATAGTTGCATGGTTATGCCAATAACCTCATGGCCTTCTTCCTTAAGGAGCGCGGCTACAGTGGTGCTATCTACTCCTCCGCTCATTGCAACAACTATTCTTTTCTTACCCATAGTTATAAAAGAGGTTACCCAAGCCCTATATGTGAAACAACTTTATATTATTGTTGGAACAGGTTGGTTTTTATATGTGAACGTGGTTTAAACTAAACCCTCTTCGACGCCAACAATTGAGTAGTAAGATTCTCCACCTAGTGTGAGCTCCCTAGCTTCGACATATTCACTCACAGTGTAATACATATCAGCACTGACAATAACTCTCCATATCGGAGCCAGATCACATATTTTTCTTGCTGAATCGGTTACAGATTTAATCCCCTGAGGTATGCCATTGTCCCCATAAACATTGAGCGTTTTGGACCCAACGCCTATTTTACCACTTATCGCTATTTTGCCTTCAAGTTTTCTCTCTCTGGTAATAGTGGCAAGGTGTTGTAGTACCTCAACAGCTGAACAAATTGCTCTTAATTCAGGATTAGTTTGCTCCTCTGGCGCATTGAAAAATGCAACAATTTCATCTTTCATAAGCGCTTCTATAACTCCACCGTAATTTGATATTATTGAAGAGGCGGATTTTCTATAGTCTGCAAGAAAAGCATTGAATTCGGATGAATCAAGAGTAGAAGTTAGTTCTTGAAAATCCGCTATTTTAGCTACAACAACTGTAACTCTTCTATTTCTAGTTTCTTCCTCTTCCCCTTCCTCTTCTTTGTCTTCTGCTTCAATTAGAGTTGGTTGAAATACGGGCTCTTCTGGTGGTTCTATTTCTTGTTTTCTTTTAAGGAGGTCAAGCATTTGATTGTAAGTTTCAAATGCTCTTATCATTGTAACATTATCACCTGCCTCACTTGATTCAAGCTTTGTTGCCAAATCTCCTCTCGATACTCTTTTCATACCTGCAATAAGCTTTTCTACAGTGTCTGATTTCCCGTTAGAAAGAAATGATAGCAAAAATAGAACGATGATAGAGACAACAAGTCCTATTAAACCGCTCCAGATTGCTGTTGATATTGTAAGACTCTTAAAATCTGCGCCTGCTAGTCCAATTAATATTGTAGAGTTGTCTGATGTCGTTATGGGGAGTATCTCGAGGTTCTCCCCATTTTCATTACCTAGACTTTCCTGGAGCACACCTTGAGAATCAAGAAGTTTTATGTAATAAATATCTTGTCTCGAATTTAATATGTTTTCTGCCGATTCTTGAAAGCTGGTATTTGATTGGCTAAAGACTTTAATAAGTTCTTGTGTTTTTTGTTCAGAAACTGCGGAAGTAAAATAATAAGAGCTAAATAATGATATTAGTATTGACAATAAGATGAAAATTGTAACTAAGACTATAGAAATGCCGGTTCCAGGCTTAGTCATCTTGGTACCTAGTCCCATACCTATTTCTCTCCAAATATATAGACAGATTTAAGAAATTTTGTGTTGGCATAATCTAACTTCATAATTTCCATGATACTAATTTACTCCGCACTAGTAAAGGGAAATTATATAAAAATCTTAATTTGATAGAAAAGCAATCTATCAGCACATACAAGACATTAAATTATTTGTTAAAAAATATAATCTGCTACAGAATTGCTGTTTAAGAACATTTTTGGCGGCTTCTTGAAGCCACCAGTTTTCAAAAGTCTAATTTGATAAAGGTTGGATATTAATTTTAGTCTTATTATTCGTAAACTTTTGAAACTCAACTGTGCCGTCTATTAGCGCAAATAATGTGTGATCCCTACCCATCCCTACATTATTACCAGGATGGAACCTCGTGCCTCTTTGTCTGGCAAGAATATTGCCGGCAATTACTGTTTCACCACCAAATTTTTTAACACCAAGTCTTTTTCCGTCTGAATCTCTTCCGTTCCTACTGCTTCCGCCGCCTTTTTTTGTAGACAATTGGATTTACCTCCTAATTCAAGATATCTGTTATTTCGACAGTTGTATAACGCTGGCGATGGCCGTTTTTATTACGGTAATCTTTTCTTCTCTTAAACTTAAACACTATGATCTTTTTACCTTTTATCTCTTTAACTATTTTGGCTTTTACAACAGCGTTTTCAACTACCGGTGAGCCGACTTGTACTTCTCCTTTGTCGTTTGAAACCATCAATACTTCATTGAACTCTATAGCATCACCAGGATTTCCTGATAGAAGCTCAACATCTATAACATCACCGGGGTTAACGGTATACTGTTTCCCACCTGTTTTGATAACTGCAAGCATTATATAATTCCTCCCAATTGACTAAACCACTAACATTATTCCATTATTTGTACAGAGTTGTCAAATGTTTTGGTAATAATCCTAATAATTTTGGTAATAATCCTAATAAATTGTATAAGGATTTTAAATTAGGCATTCATTATACCTAAATTTTTTGTAATTACACCCTTTTTTACATTTTTCTCTGATATTTACCATTTTATGCTCTCTACCAGAAAATCCGCAGTAAATTGAAAAAGTTATTATTTGTACTTATTATATGCCTTTGCCAATTTTTCATCATATTTATTGGTTTTATATCCTGGCCCATTATAGCGCTTGGCGAAACTTGCCCAATCTTTATCCTTTAAATATTTAGAAAGATTATTTGCTAATATAAATCGCCCGAAAGCTTTTAAATGTTCCCCCTCACTCTTGTTCATAAGTCGTACAAAGTCTTTTACACTTTTGTACCCCAGGATTTCCCAGTGGTAACCCATAATCTGAAATAGACCCCAGGATGCTGACTCTAGTGCGGCGTTTTCGTGAACTTTCTTCGCCTTATCCAGCCGTTCATGCTCCCTTGCGCCACCGAAGTAATGCTCTCTTGTCCATCTACTATATAAAATGTTTTCATTACCTTGAACTAAATTATTAGGATCAAGATCATGTTTCTTGAGCTGGCGCCAAAATACATGTCCTTCAAATAGTATCTTGGGTTTACCTCCCAGGAATCCCTGCCCGCTCGATTCAACTTCATTTACTGCTTTAATAACAGCTAGTTCAACTCCAAGATCTTTTGCTGCAGTGTTTAGATCGTATTCGGAGAGAAAACGAGATTTTAATTCGACGGGATTTTCAGGCTTTTCGCTTAATAATGTGCGCCACGTTTTTTGACCTACAATACCGTCTACTACAAGTTTGTTCTTTTTTTGGAAATCCAATACAGCTGTTTCAGTCATAGTACCAAACGCTCCATCAGCTGCAATATCGTATCCAGCCTTAATTAAGAGACTCTGGAGCAATACTACAGAATCAGTCTTAGATGTGTTTTTTCTAATAGTATCCATTTGATATATTCCTAGCTATAGATTTTGTATAAAGCGTCATTCCGCCATACAATAGTATTGTTACGATTTGAATAAAACTATTAATTTTCTAAAACCAGATTGAATACTGAAGAATCTATATTAATTTTATCTCGCCATTTCTCATGAACTGCGATATAAATTCTGTCTCCATAACGTGAAAGTCTCTTGAATAGCCGATTCATATGTTGGCGCTGGGTTTCATGGAAATGCTCTATGTTTAAAGTAACGGATGAGGATGTGTTCTGCAAAACGTTTTCTAAGTGAGGAGCTACATGTTCAAAGAAATCGTGGTCAATGATTCCTTTTATGGATATTGATAGATTTGCAGCTGTGTTTTTAACACTAGTGAGTGATACCTCAAGAATCCCTTTGCTCATATAGGGTTGAAAGGATTTCTCTATTGATTCGGAATAGGATTCTGCAAGAACATTATTTTCTTCAAATTCTTTAATGAAATGACGGTCTACATAATCTTTCATCGATATACCGACCGTCCAGTCTTGAATTACAGTGGGAATCTGTTTGGGATTGGTTAACGGTAGAGTTCTAAGAAAATGATAAACACGTCTTGGTCCGCCTTTTAAAATGCCATTCTTCATAAACTTACCAAAGGAGCTAGCTTGGTCTTTAAGTGTGTAAGTGCTCTTAAATATCGGATCTTTAAGATAGTTTGTTTTATTGTTTATTCTGTCAGCAATGGTTTTATCGTCTAATAGTTTGTAGTAAAGGTCACGATAGCCCTCTACCATTTCTTTGTATGACATGTGTTTGGGGATAAGATTAGTTCCGAGTTTAGTATTATCCGTGCCGCTGGCTTCTTTTATCAAACGGCCGTCCTTTTCCAGTCTTTTGTAGAGCGGTGTTTTGGGCACAGCGGTTAAAAGACCAATCATAGCAGCCTGGATACCCGAGTTTTGAATGAAATTGTACTGGAGGTCAAAAGTCTTGACTGTGTCATTGTCGAAACCAATAATGAATCCTGCAAGCACCTCTATACCATAGGAATATACATGTTGTATTGATGAGAGAATGTCTGAACGCGTGTTTTGGAATTTCAGGGTTTCTTTTAGACTCTCTTCATCCGGAGATTCAATTCCAATAAAGACCCAGCCAAAGTTCGCCTCGGTAAATAGTTGTAACAACTCATCATCTTGCGCCAGGTTTAATGAAGCTTCCGTTCCGAAAAGAAACGTATAGCCATGTTCTGCTTGATAATCTCTCAGATTAGACATAAGCTTTTTGGCTTGCGGTTTATTACCTATCAAATTGTCATCGACAAAAAATACATTTGTTACGTTTAATTTTCTTAGTTCGTCGAGTTCTCTTGCGACTTGCTCGAATGATTTTATCCTAGGCTTACGTCCAAACATAACTATAATGTCACAGAACTCACATCTATATGGACAACCTCTTGAGAACTGCAGGCTCACTGCCTGATATTTATCAATACTTAAAAGATCAAACCTCGGTGTTGGGGAGTCTTCAAGAGAAACTTCGTTAGTTTCCTGGTAGAGTGCTCTGTGTTTGCCAGCTTCAAAGTCACTGCAAAATTCCTTCCAAATATATTCCGCCTCTCCTGAAATTACTGTGTCAGCAAGTGTCTCATAGTATTCAGGGCAAAGAGACGCGTAACTTCCTCCTGCTACTACAAAATGCCCTTGATTTCTATAGAATGTTAAAAGTTCTCTCTGTCGTTTAAATTGAACACCCATTCCACATATTCCGATTATATCTGCTTGGGGTTTTAGAGGGATTGATTCTATATTTTCATCGACAATTTCAATTTCCCAATCCTGTGGAGACAGAGCTGCCAGTGTTGCTAACCCGAGCGGTGGATTAATAGCCCTGATCTTATTTGGCATGATGTTATCAACTGCCCATTTAAAACTCCAAAAGCTTTCTGGAAATCTTGGGTTAATTAATAATAATTTCATGGTCACCCCATATTTTTAGGACTTGAGTCAATCTATACTGATTCTAGATTATTTTCTAATTATAATCAATACTATTTATTGGTGTTAGTGATTAGTTGTATTGTTTGCTTAATGTAGACAAGCGTAGTTTTCTATATATTATAAAACCCAGAATTTTACCAATATTACTTAAAAATGTTCTCATATTAACTACAAGTAATTATTAACGGAAATGACTATCAATAATCCAAATGTTTTACTTAGACTAGCCAGAGAGCCAATGAGTGCATTAACTCATTTTATTGCATTTGTAGGAGCTTTCCTTGGTCTTTTGGTACTCCTTTACATTTCTATATATCCGGCGGTTAAACCCCTTCATATCATTACATTTTCTATATTCGGATTAGGGATGATGATGGTATACGCGGCAAGCACTATTTATCATACTTTATATCTATCTGAGAATGGTATAAAGAGGCTAAAAAAGATTGATCATAAGATGATATTTGTATTTATAGCATCTACTTATACCCCAATATGTCTTATAGCATTAAAAGGGTTTTGGGGATGGAGTCTCTTGGCTATTATCTGGGTGCTTGCTGTAATTGGGATATTGATAAAGATCTACTGGATACACGCCCCTAGGTGGTTTTCCTCAGTTATTTATGTAGTTGCAGGTTGGATTGCTCTAATTTATCTCCTTCCTATAATAAGTACGCTTGGGACCGTGGGGTCCTTATGGCTTTTTATAGGGGGAGGCTTTTATACTTTAGGAGCAGTAATATATGCGGTTGGCAAACCTGACCCCTGGCCCGGATTTTTTGGATTTCATGAGGTGTTTCATGTTTTTATTATGATAGGGAGCGCTATGCACTTTTGGCTTATGTACGAATATGTATCTAAGTTCTAATTACTCTTCTATTTTAATTAAAGGCGCAGCCGAGACAATGATTCCTGTATTATCTGAATAAACAAACTCACCCGGATTAAAAGTAACCCCGCCAAAGGTAATTGGAATGTTCGTCTCACCGTTCCCTTTTCGCTCAGTTTTAATAGGAATTGAGTTTAACGCTTTAACGCCTATTTCCATAGCGTCGATTGGCTCAACATCTCTTATACTGCCAAAGATAATAAACCCCTCCCATCCATTCTTGAGCGCTGTGTCGGCTATCAAATCTCCCAACAGCGCTTTATTTAATGACCCTCCTCCATCGACAACCATCACCTTGCCCTCTCCATTGGTACATGCGTTTTCTTTAACACGAGAATTATCTTCAAAACATTTAATAGTGACAATTTCTCCTCCAAAAGAGGATTTCCCACCGTAGCTTCTAAAAATTGGATCAACAATTTGTATTAAATCTGGGTAAGCATCGCACAAGTCGGGTGTAGATATCTTCATTTTCTATACTCCAGGTCACATTTGATAAAAAGTCATAAATAATTGTTCGGAGTTTTCTACCACAATTTTTTGGGATAATCAAAGCTTTTCAGAACAGCTTTCTTTTTACTTACTTTTTTCCAGGAGTCAATGGAGAATTTCAATACTGCTACTCCGCACGTAGGAACATTGTTAATTTTAGACCCTGAAAAATAGTTTGTGAGATCGGTAATTGCCGGATTATGGCCAACTATCATAACTTTGTTATAGTTGTCACTGATAGATTTAATAAAGGTTATTAAATCTTCAGAATTGAAAGTATAGAGATCATCCTCAACAATTATTTCAGAAGGTGCAATCCCGATTTTGACAGAAATTAACCTGGCAGTAGTTAGGGCCCGAAGACCAGGGCTTGAAAAAATAACTTCAGGCAGAATGTTGCGTTTTACCATATGCTCGCCCATTTTGGGGGCATCTCTGTTGCCTCTTTTGTTAAGCGGTCTTTGTATGTCATTTAAAGTTGTATCACGCCAGCTTGACTTGGCATGTCTCACTAATATTAAAGTTTTTTGCTCTGCCTTCATTCAGAAACCATTTTACCTATTTGAACATTGAGAACAAAGGAATGTTTATGACCATGGTTCTTTGTAGTAATAAACGAAATTAGCTACTTTGGGTCTTTCTGTCCATCCTAGCTTTTTATAAAAACCCATTTGGTAAGAGGGTTTTTCTTTGCCGTTAGTCAGCATTAGTCTCATACATCCCCTCTTTTCTCCTTCTTCCATTACATGCTTTATTAGAGCGCTACCTGTCCCTTTACCGCTTGCTGAAGGACTAACAAATACATCAGACACATAACCTTCCCAGCTCCCAAGCATGACAAAAGGTACCCAGTGTACATTTGTGAACCCTATTACCGTATTATTTTCATCCACTGCTACAAGCATGGTGTGTCCGTTCTGGTCTTGATTGCAATGATTAATAAGTTTTTCAATTGGACCAGAGACCTCTTCCATGGGCATATTATTTCGTTTCTCAGACCAGCCTATTTCTCTTAGAATTTCTGCCATGCTCTCTGCATCATCTGTTTTGGCTAATCTTATCGTTAGGTCTGCCATCTCTACTCCTTAAATGAATTTTAAATAAAGGATATCAAAAAATATGTGGAAAGGAAAAAATTGTATGGTATTTTTGAATCGAAGAACAGCTAGGTTCATCTAAATATATTAATTACAAATCCTCAGGAGGTTTTACCCATGAATTTTCTAAAGAGTTATATAGTAATTGCTGTAATAGCTTTTACTGTTTTTGTTTCAGGCTATTCTCAGTCGCAAGCGGAAGTTTCTGAATATATGATAGATCCTGACCACAGTGCGGTGATTTTTAAAGTTAAGCATTTAGCTATCAGTACTGTTACGGGGCGTTTTGACCTATTTGAAGGTTCTTACAAATTTGATACTGACAATATTGCAAACTCAATCGTTGATACCAAGATTGTAGCATCAAGCATTAATACCAATGAAAAAGATAGGGATGATCATTTAAAGTCTAATGATTTTTTGGATGTTGAAAAATATCCCGATATAACTTTCAAAAGTAAAGAGATAAAAAAAGTAGACGGTAGTGATTTCCAAATAGTGGGTGATCTTACTATTCACGGGGTTACTAAAGAAGTAACATTAGACGCCGTTTATGAGGGCTTTGCCAAGGATCCTAGGGGTAATGAGAGGACAGCTTTTGTCGCTAATGGAAAAATTAATCGAAAAGATTTTGGTATGACCTGGAACAAAGCGCTTGAGCTTGGAGGTTTTGTTGTGGGTGATGAGGTTAGAATTACTTTGGAAGTAGAAGGTATTCGCAAAAAAAGCTAATAAATTTAAAACTAGAGAAGGCTAGCTCTTCAAAGCTAGCCTTCCTATTTATAGATATTCTTTATTCTCTTCTGTTTTGCTTTCTTCTTTATTCTTCCGTGTAGAAATACCAATTAGTATTTTTATGATAAGACTATTGCCCCATCATTTGTCCTAAATCCATTTCTTCAATTTGTGCGTTTCCAAGATCACATATACCTTTTGGTCCAGGGTCATTCCTTTTTACTTCAGTAGCAACCTCAGATATTGATATACCGGCCATATCTGCTTTTGATTCAACTACTATCTGGTCTTCGGTTACACATGTAGATGCTCCGCCCATTAGTGTCCATTCTTTGCATTTCTCACCGTTAACAGTTTTCTCGCCCACTACTTTACCCCCCATCTGCTTCATGAATCCTTCACTGAACTCTTTAGGGTTCTTTCCTTTCATTCCGCCGGCTATAGCTTTGTACATAGGGTTTTTCATTTTTGTTCCGGTGTTCTTATCAAGTTCAATTGTTATGATCCATTGATCACCATCTTTTACATAAGTTATAACCTTTACGTTCCTTTTTTGTGAATTTCCCATAATACTCGTCTCGGATTTCTCAATCCAGCAAATTGTCCTGCCGTAGTCCTGGGAATATTGTTGTTTACTGCCCGTTGTATTGCCGCCTAGTTCATAATTTACAGAGTAGTTTTTAAGCGTGTGCATTTTTTGATCAGCCGCCTGGCTGCTTGTAGCGAAAAACAAAACTATTAGAGAGAAAGTGAATATTGTTCCTACATGTACCAACTTACTAATAATTGCGTTATCTAAATATGATTTCATAATAAAGCCTCCTAAATTTTAATTTGGTTTAAGTTTTAGAATAACCTCTTTATCATCTCCTTCTTTTATTTCAAATACAACATCCTCGTAACTTCCTTCTCCCTTACTTGCTTTGTGCTTCCAGCCGCCAACTGAATATTTCCCGGGTAAGAGAGGTATTTTTTCTCCCCCATTTTTAAATATACCTTTGGCGTATATGGGGACTATCCCTTTTTCAACTGATATTGTCGTAACAAACACTCTATCATCTTTATCTCTAGTGCCGTCTGGCAATTCGTATATGAATGTTACGTAGCCGGTAGGCACGGTTTCTTTGATATTTTGCTCGGCCTCTTGTGTAATTACAATATCTTCTACTGTATACCAAAAGAGCCTTTCTGGAAGAATGAGATCGTATGTTCCAGGGAGAACGCGTCCGCCATTGCCTATATGAATCATATATTCTTTTTTGCCGTCTTTCCAAAGCTCATAGTTTTGGCGGTATTGTTCCCCTGTACCGGATGCCACCATTTTTGCATATACAAGGACAGTGTGAACCATGTTAAAGACTATCTCTTTACTGTCTCCTGCTTCAAATGATTCAGTAACAGATAGATCATTTTCATTGTTGGGTTTACTCTTAAACTCATAAGTTCCTTCATCTATGTAAACTTCATCCATGGGTCTGAATTTAAATACTTCTTTCTCTATCCCTTCTTGATATGCAGATATAAGCGAGCCTTTCTCAACCTTATCTCCATCTAAGAATTTTGCTTTTACGGAAGGCGGCACTTCTACAACTACTTCAACCATTGTCTCTGCTGAGTCAGCTACTATGACAGGCTGCATAACTGGATTGTATAGATTGCCGTTTTTAGTCATCACACCGACTTCCATATTGTATTCACCTGGTTTTACAACATTTCTGCCGTTGCTTGCAACTCCTATAGGTTCTTCTCCTTCCCGTGAAATTGTGCCTTCTACTCTCATGCTGTTACCTAAAGAATCAACTCCCTTTATTAGTAGTGCAACATGTGTCGCAGGCTCTTTCTCTTTTTCTACTGGAACAGCTTCTGTTTTAATTTTAGTAAGACCTTCAGATAGTTCAGAAGCTGTAGAAGCATCGCGGTATTCTGTCCCTGCTGCATCTGAAATGCACCGCATTGCGGCTTTAGATTTCTCATCCAATCCAAGCCCTACAACATGAACCTTTATTTTTACATTTTTCTCTTGCCACTGACGTACAAGCTCACATGGGTCGGCATCGCATGTTTCTATGCCGTCGCTAATTAATATTATTTCCCCCTGCCTGTCTCCAAAATCTTCCAGGGCCTGCTCTAAGCTATAAGTAATTGGGGTCTTTCCTAAGGGTTTAATCGAATCGATTGATTCTGTAAGCTCTGTAATGACTTGATCCGGCTCGCCAAAAGAGATTAACAATTCAGAGTCCTGGCAGTCTCCCTTCTTTCTGTGTCCATAGACTCTAAAGGCAAGTTCGTATCCTTCAAAATCACCAGCTAGGTATTCTTTTAATACTTTTTTAGCAGTTTCGACCTTTCTGGATTTATCGGGAAGCTCGCCCCACATAGACCCCGAAGAATCTAAAATGATATATATATAACCTTTTGATTCATCCTGAGAAAAGGAATATGATGAAAAACATAAAAAGATAATTGCAGCTAACAATAAAGAGCAAGTTCTATCCTTCACTATATTCTCCTTACTTTTATTAACCTCAAGCTAATGAATAAATATTAGTAACAATCTTGCTTGTACTGTACCCCTTTTGTCAAGCTGGGTTTAAGTTGGAATTAGGAATATAAAAACCAAACAAAAAAGGGGAACCTAGGCTCCCCTTGTGTTTAGTTATTGTTTGTTATGCTTTAAGCAGTTGACTTCTTTCTTCTAATAACCATAAACCCTACTATTCCTAAAATACCAGCCATGGCTATGAGACCCCATTCGGATAGGGTTGGGATGGGTGTTGGGATTACCACTTCAGGATCGGGCTCATCGTCGCAAACATCTCCAAGACCATCACCATCTGAATCCGTTTGCTCAGGATTGGAATCGTCCGGGCAGTTGTCTATATCTCCACATATCCCGTCTACATCAGCGTCGTTATCTTGGTCATTGGCACAACTATCACAGACATCCCCTATACCATCGCCGTCTGCATCCACTTGGTCAGGATTGGGATCGTCCGGGCAGTTATCAATTTCTATCGGGTTTTTCTAAAATATGGCTATGTATTCTAATGCTTTTAGGAAGGCTTGAGCTGTTTACTGTTCTAGTAATTTTTTCTCCGATGTTTTGGAGAAAATAATTGTATGAGCGGTTGAAATTAATAGCTAATGTTTTAAATCTTTCTGATCTCGAGTTTATCTATCTGATCGCTAATTTCTAAATAAGCATAAGACCTGGTGCCGAGCGGACCGGGGTTGATAATTTTTGTAATCCCAATTTCATCAATGCCTGGGGCTTCGTGAATATGTCCGGTAAAGCATACTAAAGGCTCAAATTTCTCTATAAATACTCTAACCGTTTCACTTCCCACATGCGCGCCGGTGCTAACAGTGTCATTTAAAGTGTCGATAGGAGGTTGATGGGAGACCATGATTTTGAGAGAATTTTTCTCTATACCCTCAGAGGCTCTCTTAAAAATGTCGAAATATTCGGTCTCTGTATAAATATTCGGTGTAGGGCTTGGGCAAGGAAGTGATCCGCCGGCTCCGAATACCGATACTCCGTCTATCTCAATATGTCGTCCGTGGATTTGAATATTCTCACTGTCTAAGTAAGAGTCCACTTCTTTTGTGTCGCAGTTTCCCGTAACCGCAAGAATGTTGGAATTATAATTTCTTATCAGATCGATTATTTGGGATGCTTCTTTTTCACCACCGAAATGAGTTATATCTCCGCTTAATAAAATCAGATCAGCAGATGATAAGGCCGCCCCCATTTCTGAAATAGGCGTAGCGTTTCCGTGAATATCGGCAATGTTGATTACAATCATTAGTTTGTAGAATGTGGGGATTTAATCGACATTATTTACTATTGTTAATTCTTCATTTAACTCGTTCTCTTCGGTTTCGGCGAGATTAGAAGCGTATTGCCTCAACATCCAGAGTTCAGGAATAATCTCCCCAATTATTTCGCCGTTATCAAATATCCTTATCATTGAGCTCTCTGAAAGGACTACAGCAACTGCGTTAGTTTCCTTTGTTATCGAGGCAGCTGCCATATGACGACTGCCGAGACCTAGGGGGAGTTTAATGCCTTCAGATGTCGCATTTATATAGCGGCACGCGGAAATAAACACGCCGTCGTCAGAAACTAAGAACGCTCCGTCAAGCTGCGCAAGCTCTTTAATAGTCTCACGCGTGTTTTTGTCGCTTACGATTTTTTTGTTCGGCGGGTGGCCGAATAAAGGGTCTAAGATTAAAGGGCTTGATTTTCTCAATACTTCTTCTGTGTCTGAGATCACAAACATAGTTCCAATTTTTTTGCCTTCTCTACCTTCACGGGCGATTTCCATTGCCAAAAGTATCACTGCTCTAAAATGACCGGGTTAACTTTGCGTTCAGGACAGCATATACCTGAGAGTAAGTCTCTGTGTGCTTTTATTCTTTGCTCTAAGTCCATGAATTTACTTCCTCTTATGACTATTTATAAATATAACAGACTTAATGCCTTATATGCAGGCTTATTTCTCCAGATAGTAGACCGCCTGCTTAAAAAATAGTAAGAATCTGTCATACTTAGCTTCTTTTAATTTAAGACCCAACTCTGAAAAAACATCCTTCCATTCATTGTCACTTTTATTTGAATGTGGATGACCCGAGAATTCCAGATTTACAATGGAATCTACAAAATACGTGAGATACTTTTGAATAGGATTTGTATAAATATCCTCAATTACAACTAATTTGTTTGCTACCCTTTTAGCTTCTGATAGCACTTCCTTGGGATTATCGGTGTGATGAAGCACAGTGAGTAATAGTGCGCTGTCATAAACGCTGTTTTTGTAAGGCAAGTTTTTTCCATCGTAAATTTGAGGGTCGATTTCCTGAGTTAGTGTTTGGTTTTCTACGTCTATTGGAGTTAAATTGTAGCCATCTCTTTTCATTAAAAGGGACACGCTTCCCGGACCCGTGCCAATATCTAATACTTTATCTTCAGGAGAAATATACTCTGCAATACGTTCAAGCTTGAATCTTGCGTCCCAAAGCCAGACTTTGAATATAAGCTCCTTAAGAAATGAAGTGTTTTTTATTATAGATAAACTCATCACCATATTGGATGTGATTGAGCTTATATTGATTCATTGCGGCTAGTTAAGAATGACGAAAGAAAGGTTTCTCGTAATAGAATTTGTTTGAACTTGCTCACAATTTAAGAAACCTAATATTATTCAAACCAAGGAGTCCAGATCCTGTGCTCGCTCGGATTTGTTGCTCGAAATGACGGGGTTGGTAGGATATAGTTAGGAAGAAAATACCGGCATCTCGACCAGCACACATAGTGTGCATGGGAGAGATCTAATTATTAAACCTACAACCGACAATTCAGCCATGTAGGGGGTTTGGCGAATGGCTATCTTGTACTCGCATTTTATTCTAATGGTTTCAATTCACCGAGCATTGTCGGAATTAACTCTGAAACCGTGGGATGAATATGTACTGCTCTTTGGATTACCGTATAAGGCGCTTTGGCGTACATTACATCCATAATACAGTGAATTGCCTCGTCCCCTTCAATACCCAAGATTGCTGCTCCAAGTATTTCTTTTGTCT
>Ga0209633_10000296_pt1 | contig 58916 bp, 55 predicted proteins | sample Cruoilmetagenom1_FD_187290 | JGI IMG/M metagenome (GOLD analysis project Ga0209633, IMG submission 187290) | Oil polluted marine microbial communities from Coal Oil Point, Santa Barbara, California, USA - Sample 1 (SPAdes) (version 2) | ecosystem: Environmental > Aquatic > Marine > Oil seeps ... | reverse complement strand
ATGTTAATGATATTCTTATAATTCCCGAGTTTCATACCAGAAATACTTTTTACTGGGAGAATATTTCAGTTCTCAAATCAATTCTTGAAAATGTCGGTTTTAGAGTGGAGGTAGGAATAATAAGTGACCATAATCTTCCGGACGAGATGGAGTTTGAAGCCGCCTTCGGGAAATCGATAAAAGCCTACAGAGCTACGAAAAAAGATAACAAGGTAACTATTCCAAACTATACGCCGGAGCTTTTATTAATTAACAATGACTTTTCCGAGAAATGCCCCAAGACGATAAGAGATGTCTCTCAACCGGTTGAGCCACCTGTGGAGATCGGATGGCACACGAGAAAAAAGAGCGTACACTTTGAATTTTATAATAAGCTGGCAGCAGAGGTTGCGGAGATACTGGGCATCGATCCCTGGGTAATTTCAATTGAAACAGTATCGGAGCAAGGAGTTGATTTTGATAACCGGGAAGACCGGGAAAAAGCTGCTCAAGTTGTAGACTCAATTCTAAGAAGACTAAAAGGGGAATATGAGCAAAAGGGGGTTAAAGAAGATCCTTATTTGTTTATAAAGAGTAATTCGGGAACCTATGGAATGGCTGTAGTAAATGTGTCGAGCGGTGATGATGTAAGGGAATTCAACTCTGAAAAACGTAAGCGCATGAGAGTTAGCAAAGGCGGACAACCAGTAAGGGACGTGGTAATTCAAGAGGGTATTCCAACTTCATTAAAATTTGGTTCAGACATTTCCGCGGAGCCGGTATTTTATCTTATCGATGCCAAAGTTGCAGGCGGTTTTCTAAGGCTCAATAAGAGCCGAAATGCTTTAGAAAATCTAAATTCCAGAGGTATGGAATTTGCGCATATCGACCCTTGTGATGAAACGGCTTTGTCTAAGGACGTTGAGACTCTGTGTTCTCCCGCCCTTGAATTGATATCCCGTATTGCGACAATAGCGACGGGATACGAAATAGAGAAGATACTTGATGAGGGCGGCTGCAAAGAAGAAGTGGCTTAAAATTATTGCCTGTAAACGATCAACAAAGTCCGATATAGACCCTATTTCTCAGGCATAAGCATATTGCCAGATTTCTTAACCAGCTCTAAAGTCCTTTTTAAAAGTACGGTATAAATAGGCTGACCGCCGAGACCCTGTGCAACAATCGTAGAAGTAAGACATGTGAGGATTAGTGGTAATATCATCAGATAATTACCGGTCATTTCAATCGTTAAAGCTATTCCTGTAAGAGGCGCCCTAACCGTAGCGCAAAACAGTGCCGCCATTCCCGCCACGGCAAATACTTCGGGTTGAACTACTAGATCGGGGAGTAAGAAATGGGCAAAATGTCCAAACCACATTCCGAATAAGGTGCCTAATGCCAGCATTGGGGCAAAAATGCCTCCAATTGCTCCCGAACCATAACTTACCATAGTCGTTCCGAACCTTACAGCAAACAGTAGTAACATTATCATTACTGGAATTGAGCCGCTCAGCGCTTTTGGTATTACTACATAACCACCGCCCACAGTGTCCGGGAAAAGCCATACAAGCGCACCAATCAACGCACCTACTATAAGCCCGGTCAGAGTAAAAGACCATCCGGTTAGACCGGAGAAGAAGTTAAGCGTTTTTACCAGTAAGAGATTAAATACATAGCCGAAAAGTCCAAATACACATCCGAATATAAGGAAGAGAAACAGTGACGCTAGAGGGGGGGTGGTGAGCATGTGCATTGGAATAGCGAGGGTTTGTCCTACCATTATTCTGAGCACTATGTCAGCTGAGGCCGAGGCAATTATTACAGCCTGAACAGAGAGGAAATTGTACTCAAATTCAGGCCGCATTTCTTCAAACACAAACAGGATGCCGGCCAATGGGGCATTAAAAGCCGCCGAAAGCCCGCCCCCTGCTCCTGCCGCAACAAGAGCATGGGTATCTTGTTTGTTGGCTCGAAATAGATCGGATATCATCTTCCCGATGTTTCCGCCAACTTGAATTGTAGGTCCTTCACGTCCCAATACCATGCCGCTTCCAAGAGACAGCAAACCGCCGAAGAACTTGATAGGTATAACCCTTTTCCACCTAAGCGGTCTAACATCATCTAAAGCGCCTTCAATTTCCTGTACCCCGCTTCCACCTGTTTCCGGAGCAACTTTTCGAACTAGTAAGAAAGCTAAAAAGACCATGATACCCGAGAGTACTATGGATCCGATTAAAGGAAGGCCGGGCATTACCTCAAGGTAATTCATGAGCATGTCCTTTAATGTGGCTATCTGGGCCAAAGCGATTTGGAAAAGCGCACCTACAAAACCTGTCAAAGACCCTACAAAAAGGGCCCATAGTAAAACCATGGAGCTACCCTTTTCGGCTGCTGAGAATCTAGAAAATAACCTGCTTATATTTGAGGGTTTAAAAGGTCTCTCGGAATGGAACTTCATCCATTGCTCCTATAATCTAATTGTGCATTAACCTGTTTATAATGTACTAAAATCAAAGGAAAATCCAATACCGCCATTAAAGATAATTATGTTTGTAAACTTGTATTAGTTCAATAGTGAATTTCGGTATAGAGAATCTTATTCTCTAAATTAAGCCCTGTTATGGGGGGTTGATAGATCAAGCTCAGGGCCTGCTGGGACAATTCCGGTTGGATTAATAGTTCTATGGCTTTTAAAGTAATGCTCCTTAATGTGTTTGAAATTTACCGTTTCTGCCACTCCGGGGTACTGGTAGAGCTCTCTTAAGTAATTGGACAAATTCGGATATTCTTCAATCCTGCGTAGGTTACATTTAAAGTGATTGTAATAGGCGGAATCAAATCTGAGAAGAGTTGTAAACAGGCGCCAATCGGCAATAGTTATTTTGTCACCGACAAGATAGCGCTTTTTAGCAAGCATGCTCTCAATCTGATCAAGTGTTTCAAATAGATTACTAAGAGCCTCATCGTAAGCTTCCTGGGTTGTGGCAAAGCCGCATTTGTATACTCCATTATTAATATTGTCGTATACGAGGGTATTTATTCTATCAATTTCATCTCTTAATTCAGGAGGATAAAAATCCACGCTCCCGTCTGCGAATTCGTTAAATTCGGAGTTAAAGATAAGCATAATTTCTGCAGATTCGTTATTAACGATTGTCTTTTTCTTTTTGTCCCATAGAACGGGCACGGTGGCCCGGCCAGTGTACTCAGGGGCTGAAGCCGTATAGATTTCGTGGAGGTAGTTAGCTTTGTTTATCATATCCGGTATAGAGTCCGGGTAGCTGCTGAATTCCCAGCCGTTCTCCGCCATCAGAGGGTCAACAATAGAGATTGAAATCACGTCCTCTAATCTCTTAAGCTTCCTTAATATCAATGTTCTATGAGCCCATGGACACGCTAACGAAACGTATAGATGATAACGGTCAGGTTCTGCTTTAAAGCCCGAGGACCCATCGGCAGTAACCCAGTTTTTGAATTTGCTTTCCCCCCGTACAAACTTTCCTTTAGTGGATTTGGTATCATACCAAGTATCCTGCCATTTGCCTTCTACTAGTAGTCCCATAATTTATCTTCTCACCATGCAGTCACATTTTTATGTGCTATAACCTTTGTGGGGGTTATTCTCACGAGTATTTCTTCTTCTGATGCATTCCTTTCCCCAAAAGCTTCAGCCTGATCTTCTCCCATGTACCTTCCTCCTATGCGTGTTGCCCAATATAGCAATTCTTCCGGATCTTTGGAGAAAGATACGGTGCCTTCGATAGTAACGAATGAATAGGGTGGGGTTTGGTCATCAACGCTCAGGCTTACCCTCGGATCACGTTTCATGTTTTTGGCTTTAACTGAGGGCTCACCTGTTGTGAAAAGTAGATTGTCGCCGTCTAGCACAAACCAGATAGGAACCACATGCGGACGCCCGTCTTCTCTCACAGTGGCGAGCTTTGCAGTTTTCGTGCCTTCAAGGAGAAACTCCTTATATTCCTCTTTGGTCATTTCAGCCATTATTTGACCTCCTTTTACACGGTATTGTGTGAGTATATCTGAAAAAAGTAGCCGATAAACTTCACAAAAAACTTGCATCCTTCTTTTCTGGCATTTGGGACCAATTGACTATCAGAGGGCAATGCCTAAATTAATTGACTTTCCCAACTGAAAGTTCTAATCTTCCATTAAAGCTTTTCCAGATAGGGGGGGAATATAATGAATAAAATGGTGACGGTGTTTATATTTGTCTTCGCATGTTTTGCGATTCTATTAAGTGGAAGTTTGTCATGGGCGCAATCTGATAAATGCGAACCGGCGCCGGGTGGTTTCTTGATTTTGAATAATCAAAGTTACGCTCTTTGCGCCACAGCCGATTGCTTCAGCTTTAATCAGCTCGCTTACTGCAAATGTGATGTTTTGAGAGGCGACAGCATAAGTGAGCCCTTCGAATACGGTATCAATCAAAATATTTGTACATTAAACCAGGACGGTAAGAGAAACGGCTATAGGGCCAGCACTTTTAGTTATCCTGAAGATGTGGCGTCCCCTGATGGCAAAAAGGCTCTTTACACATGCCCGGGAGAAGCCAATAAAAGTCAATTTATTCCCTTCGGACACCCGGCGCGCGGTACCTATAGCCAATGTGACGGAGGTCTATGCTTTACTAGTACCAGGGGTAGATCGTTTCCAGGCTTTGCAGGCAGGCTTCGCAAAAATGAAATTATGTGCTCATGTCCATTCTCGACCATTTGTGAAAATTTATCAGTAAGTCCTACGGGGTATCAAATTTCCGGTGCTTATAATGGACAATGTAATGTACAGGAATGTTCCAAGTGTAATGCGGGTGCTTTATCCAAAATCGATTGTAATTTAGAGAACCCTATAATGCAAATAGCTAATGGAGAAGATATACCAGTCGGAGCCCCAGCTGGAACTCCCGAAATATTGTCCTGTCTGCTGCTGGATAATAATGTGCCTGATTCCAATAGTTGTGTCTGTCAATGCGAAACGGTTGATGCGGATGGAATTTGTACAAAGTGGGCGGTATTTGATGAGTCACCGCTACCGGCTGTCTGCAATCAATAGACAGAACTGAAAGTAGCAACTGCTTAAAAATTAGATAATTCAAATTAAAAACTAAAGGGAGCTGAAGCTCCCTTTAGTTCATTTGTTGTAGAAAATAAAAATCCTAAACGCCACTACCAGTGGGCAATTTCTTTTTTCGCGGATTTGATCATTTTAACCACGTTTTTCCTTGCTGTGCCGCCGTAAGATTTTCTGCTCTCGATGGATCCGTCCAGCGTAATAAAATCATAGAGGTCTTCTTCAAAAAGCTTTGAGAACTTCTGAAACTCTGAAATATGGAGATCCATAAGCTCCCTTCCTTTTTCCTCGGCGTAGCTCACTATTTTCCCTGTGACTTCGTGTGATTGCCTAAAAGGCATCCCCTTTCTGCTCAGGTAGTCGGCCACATCAGTGGCTGTAATGAACCCCTCATCAAGCGCCTTTTTCATATTGTCGTCTTTAAACTTTATTACCTGTAACATTTCTGAAAGCACTTCAAGACATGACTTCACAGTATCCACCGTATCGAACATGGGTTCTTTGTCTTCCTGCATGTCTCTGTTGTATGAAAACGGCAGGCCTTTCATGATCGTTAGAATTGTTACCAGATTCCCGTAGACTCTCCCGGTCTTCCCTCGTATTAGCTCCGCCATATCGGGGTTTCTTTTCTGTGGCATAATGCTTGAGCCGGTAGTAAATTCATCTCCTAGGTCTACAAAATCAAATTCCTTTGTTGACCAAAGGACAAACTCCTCTGATATTCTGCTTAAGTGCATCATTAAAGTAGCAGATGCGGAGATAAACTCTATTATAAAATCCCTGTCACTAACAGTGTCGATGCTGTTTTTTGTAACTTCCGGGAAATCCAGAAGCTTGGCTACCAACTTTCTATCTATAGGAAATGTTGTACCCGCACCGGCGCCTGCCCCTAGAGGCAGGATATTGACTCTTTGCATACAGTCTATGTACCGCGCCCTGTCTCGTTTTAACATTTCATAGAGCGCCATCAGTTGATGCGATAGTAATATGGGCTGTCCCCTTTGGATGTGAGTATATAAAGGAATTACAGCATTGATGTTCGTATCAGATAAGTCGATCAATCGCTCTGAAATTGTTTTAATGAGCGAGAGGATTTCTTTAATTTCCCCTCTAAGATATAGGCGCATATCAAGCGCAATCTGATCGTTCCTGCTTCTTGCAGTGTGAATTTTGCCGCCCACTTCCCCAATCCTCTCAATTAAGCGTTTCTCAATATTAAGATGAATATCCTCAAATTCCTCTCTAAAAGGGAACTCCCCTGATTCAATTTCTTTTTTTATCTGCTTGAGCCCCTTTATGATCTTATCGGATTCTTTTTTTAATATAATCCCTTTCTCGGCCAGCATTGTTGCATGCGCAATACTGCCCTCAATATCCTCTTTGTATAATCTCTGGTCAAAGTCTATAGAAGCCGAAAATTTCTCCGCCACTTTATGAGTTCCTTTTTTAAATCTTCCGGCCCAAGGTTTCTTTATCAATTTATCTCTCCTGTAAATCCCAATATACTACCAAAATTTTTCTTATGATAGAACTTTATCATGTAGGGAGAATATATATAAGAGGGGCGGACAATAAAATAGCAAAAATCTGTAATAAAGAGAGGAGCTGTTTTTTGGTCTACATTGATTTCAGGGCTGAGAGCGCCTCTTTGATATGCGCTTTATAGTTTAGTTGAGAAGAGAATATGTGCCGGATTACTCCTTGTTTATCTATAACGTAAGTAACCCTTCCCGGCACTATACCAAGGGTCTTTGGCACTCCGTATAGTTTTCTTGCTTCCTCATCCGGATCACTCAACAGCTTAAAAGGCAGATTGTTTGCCTCTGAAAACTGTTTGTGCAAATCTACGCTGTCCGAGCTGATTCCGAGAACTTCGGCGTTATGAATTTCCTTGAATTCATCAAAGTTATCTCTAAAGTGACACACTTCTTTGGTGCAGATTGTTGTATTGTCCTTCGGATAGAAAAATAAAACAATAGGACTTGTGCCTATGAAGTCTTTAAGCTCTACGGTTTGAGCAGTCTGGGAATAAAGCCTGAAGTTTGGAGCTAAGTCACCTATTTTTACAGATTTTCCCAAGTTTAGTTCTCCGAGTAGGCAGTATCTTCTTAGCTAGCTTACCTAAAAATTACAATTAGCTTGGTTTAGTTATGACTTGGACTGGTTATCCAGAATTGTAAATAGGCTTAGGATCTCTCTTAGGTGGCGGGTGTTAAGGAAGTTTTCACGAACATATTCTTTAGCTTGCTTTCCCATCTCCTTCATTTTGTCAGGATTTTGAAGAAGCTCTTGAATCCTGAGTGCTGCACCCTCGGGAGTGTCGACAAGAAACCCTGTATGGTGGTTTGTTATCTGGAGGCGAATTCCACCGGTGTTGCCTCCTATAACCGGTTTCCCCTTCCACATAGCCTCGGTTACGGTAAGTCCAAACCCTTCTTTTAGGGATTTCTGAAGCACAATGTCCGACAGTCTCTGAAGAGCATTGATCGTTTTATGCGCATCAGGGGGTAAAAGGAGTATGTGTATATCCGTGTCATTCCCCGCAGAGTCCCTTACTTCTTTGAGGACTTCCTCTCCCTCAGGATCATCAGTTGCTCCCCCTCCGGCTAGTACCAGTTGAATCTCAGGAATTGATTGCTTTACCAGCTTATATGCCTGGATAACACCAATAGGATCTTTGAAGCGGTCATATCGGGAAACCTGCAGCATTATGGGGCGAGTACGGTCTAAATTGAACTCTTCATAAGTAGAATCAATTTCAGCTTGACTGAGCTCCATGTTCTTTTCACTCAGTGGATCGATGCTTGGAGGAATAAGGTACTGAGTATGCGGTAGCTGCTGTGCAAAATCTGCCAGGGAAAAGAAGCTTGCATCGTAATCTTTAACGTACTGACTCAAGTAATTCCATACCGGGGGATAAGGTTTACTTGCATCGATATGGCAGCGCCAGACCCATTTCCCCTTCCGATTCGGACAAAGGCTTAACAGCGGAGCCGGCTGAGGGTCATGTATGATGACATAGTCGGCGTCCTCTAATATTGGACGAAGCGTTTCAGCGTTTTTAGCGTTAGTCTCTTCATATGCTTTAAGTAAGTCAGAGGTAATATTGACCGGGTCTCCCTGAAGGGCGTTATGCATACTTTTTGTGCATTGATAAAATTTATCCTCCCCCGTTATCACTTCCCAGCTTGTATCTATTCCAAGCTCGTTCATAAGAGGAACCATTTTCATGAGTATCTCGGCCACCCCTCCGCCTACGCGGGTTGAATTCACATGCACAAATTTCGCTCCCTTCATTGGAGCCGAGAGTTGTTGGAGATGATCCACGGCATCTTTTCCGGCAACTCTTTGGTAAGCGTTCAGGAGATCACTCATTGGTTAGCTCCTTTGAGAAAGTCTTTGAATATTTGAGAAACTTTTCTCTCTAGTTCTGTCAATGTAAAAAAGTATGGGTCTAATTTAGAGAGCTGGTCGGCTAATTTAGAATACTCATCCCCAAATTGTAAAAGCCATGAGGATATGTCCCCTGAGCTATTTTTGGAATCAATGAAATGAAAATAGATGCTGCCTGGCGCAAGGGCGGGGAGTAATTCCTTTAGCTCCTCTGGGTTGGATATCATATGTTGTGTGTTAAATACAACAACTTCTGAGCGGATGAATTGGAATTGTTCACCTTCTTTGGTCTTTAGGTCTGAATTGTTTTCTTCCAGGCTTAACTCTACGACTTCTATTAATTTTACTCGAAGGCCTTGTATGTCAAACGTTCCCGGATTAATTAGACTGAGCCGCTCGGCTAACTTAATATCATGAAGATTGTTATAAGCCCAGGTGGCAAAATCATTATTGTATTCAGGTTCCTCAAAGCCTGGGCGAAGCTTTTTGGCCCAGAAATGATACAAGATAGATTCAGGGTGTACGGTCAGCAGTTTGTCTCTTAGCCCTTTAAGATTTTTTGCGCGCACTCCTGTAGCAATGTTCAAAATCGCGCAGTCTTTTATATTAAAAGGCTGTATATTTTCATTTTTGGACGTCATAATTAGAGACGTAAGTATAGAGGCTTTTTGCCAATACTCAATGGTTTCTTTTAAAATGTTAAGCTGCTTAACTAAAAAATATTTTCAGGAGAGAAAAGATGGATGTGTTTGAATGTGTATCTACTTTAAGCTCTATCAGGAGTTACATAAAAAAAGAGGTGCCTGATGAAGTTATGATGGAAGTGCTTGAGGCTGGGAGGCTGGCCCCGAGTGCGCATAACGATCAGCCCTGGCAATTTATTTTGGTACGGGATAAAGCCAGGTTGAGTGATCTGAAAAGATATTGCAAAAGCGGAGGGTTCATATCTCAGGTTGATTTCGCAGTTGTAGTTGTCACCGATCCCTCGTCCAAATGGCATGAGATAGACAGTACTCGCGCGGTGCAGAATATGGTTTTAACGGCTTGGAGCCATAAGCTCGGCTCTTGCTGGATCGGGAGACTTGATAAGACAGGGCTGATGGATTATTTGCATATTCCTGAGAACTTAAATATTTTGACAGTACTGCCATTTGGATACTTCGATGAAAATTTAGCTGGCGGTGTGAAATATAGAAAAGGTAGGGATGAGATATTTCATCTGAATACTTTTGGGAACACCGGTAAGTTTGCCTGAAATTTATATTTACCCCGCCGGATTTCTTATTTGTAATTCATTAGACTGTAGTTTCTTTAATCTGGAGGGGTGTTTTCTTCCCATTAGTGATTATTATATCTATTAAAAGTATTTCAATTTTAATCTTGAGGTCTAATCAATGGATCAGCTAGTAGAACAAATTAAGAATCTTCTTCCTCAATTAACGGACTCGCTCTTAATTGATGTGGTAGCGACAGTACTTCTTCTCCTGGGAGTAATTTTATTCAAAGTACTTTTGATCCGGCTTTTCTCCTCTGATACACGCCTTGCGTTTGAGATAAGGAAGAGAAGATCCATCCATATCAGAAACTTAATAATTTTCATTTTTATAATAGGTGTAATTTTCATCTGGTCAAAAGAGCTGCACGCCCTTGCGCTCTCTTTTGTGGCGTTGGCTTTTGCAATAGTTTTTGCTTTTAAAGAAGTGATATCCAGTGCAAACTGGGAAATATTCAGAACTGCAACAAATGCATACACAGTAGGTGATTATATAGAAATTAACGGTATGAGAGGAGTAGTTCTCGACCATAATTTTTTGTCGACTACAATACAAGAGCTAGGACCGGGTAAGAGATCAAACCAATTCTCAGGTCGCTCTATAACAATCCCCAATAATACCTTTCTCACCTCGCCCTTAATTAACGAATCCTTTATGAAAGACTATATTCTTCACACGTTGTCGATTCCTATGTCAGTTGATGATGATTGGGAGAGGGCGGAGGAAATTTTGCTTAAAGCCGCCCAAGATGAATGTGAAGGTTATCTGGAAAGCGCCCGGAGACATTTCGACTCCCTTCGCTACAAGCTTAATATAGGGATTTCATCGGTAGAGCCTCGGGTGACTATTGAGATGCCTGAGCCTAAAAAACTTAACCTTATACTGAGATTTCCGACTCCGTTTGCAAGAAAATGGGTGAGAGAGCAGGCAATTTTAAAACGGTTCCTAAGAAATTACAGCTCGTCTAATCCAGGTGACAGTAGAGACTCTTAAATTACGGAATAATCTAAAAGCCTAAATTGCGGTATAAACGAGCTTTTATCCCCACAGCTTTTGATAATTTTTACGGCGTTTTTGTCCTGTCTCAGTTTGATTTTATACGTTGTTTCATCGGATTGTGAAAGGAATTTGATAGTAGACTTTTTGTCAGCTTTCTGAGAGTTTTTGAGTGTAAATTCTGAGATTTCAAAAATATCGGTCTCTTTTCTGAGATAATATTCCGCCGCCTGAACCTCGCCATTGTGACACGAGCGCCCCCTGTAGCTTGATAGGTTAACTCTCCCCGCTTCATATTGTTCCATCAACTCTTCGGCAACCCTGCCTTCTCTAACACGTCCGTAAAATAAGCCGTGCGGCAGGCATACAAAAGTTGAGGCGAATCTATGCCCCCCTAAATGAGTTGTCTCCCATGTCCGTGACCCATATTTGCCCTCCGCAATGTCCAGATAAACAGGCATGCCAAACTTGCCGCAGCATGTGTCGTACTCACCGTTTGTACAAACTATAAATATTTTCTCATCAGACATATGCTTTTTGGATTTTAGAATTTTCCTGATTTTAAGTGACAGCAAATCTTCATAATCGTTAAGTTCGAACTCGTAGAGCCTGGGTTTAGTCTCATCAGATACGGCTAGATAAAACTTTAGGCGCTCGTCTGAGTTTTTGTGTTTTTTAATCAGCTGGAGACGGGAATTGGGTACAGCTTTAAGCTGTTTATTTAAAAAGGATTTTACAGCTTTAGGTATTTTACTGTCTTTAAACGCTTTGCCGGACCAATGCCCTCTGTATTCAAGTAAGAACCATACGTCTACCCTCGGAGCCGTTCCATACATCTCCTCATTTGCGTTGAGTGAGTTTTCATAGCAGAGCATCTTGTTTTTTGTTGGCATATTTTTTTGTTATTGTTTAGTCTTGCGGCATTTAGTGATATTTTACAGAGAAGAAAATTATAACACGAAAAGGAATAACTATGGTTGATAAAGTAATCGGTATAGATATTGGGGGTACTAACCTAAGGGGCGCCTTGGTAAACAGGGATGGGGACATTCTCAAACGAATGAAAATCTCATCTCGGGCGGATCAGGGAATAGATGAGCTTGTCGACAATTTAGCGGATTTTATTAAGGAAATAAGTGAAGGAGAAAGCGTGAGTAATATAGGAATAGGAATTCCGGGAATAATAGATTCTAAAGAAGGGGTAATAACTCAGGCCCCAAATATATTAAACGTGGATGACTATCCGTTAAGAGCGGCGCTCAATGAAAAGCTAGGTCGAGATATTCATTTTGTTATAGAAAACGACTCCAATAGCGCGGCGGTGGGGGAGTGGTGGATGGGAGCCTCTAAAGACGTAAATTCCATGATAATGCTCACTATGGGTACAGGTGTCGGAGGGGGGATTATTCTAAACGGCAAGCTTTGGACAGGGGACGACGGTATGGCCGGAGAGATCGGGCACATCACAATATATCCCGATGGGGCCAGGTGTAACTGTGGTAATTACGGCTGTCTCGAGAGCTATGCTTCCGCAACGGCGATCAGGAGGATGGTAAGGGAGGGACTTGAGGATAAAAGTCTGGATACAACCTTAAGAGAAAGCACTAAAAATGTAGAGCCGGAAGATATCCCTCAGATTGTTATGGAAGCTGCAAGCGCCGGGGACGATTTTTCACTCAGTATTTGGCTAGAGGTTGGAAAGGCTTTAGGGATCGCAATAGCGAGCCTTGTGAATCTGCTAAATGTAGAGATGGTTGTTATAGGCGGCGGGGTTTCAAACGCATGGGATTTGATCATAGACGCTACTTATAAAGAGGCGCACAGAAGAGCCTTCCGCGCTCCTATGGAGAGGGCTGAAATAAAAAGGGGTCTTCTTGGAGATGATGCGGGAATCCTGGGATCTGCATATTTAGCTTTGAGGAGTGACAATGAGAAAAAGTCCTAAAACCATCTCGGGCGGATCAGCTTCATCATTAATAGCTCATTTTTTTTATCTGCAACTTTGAATCTGTTGTCTATCCTTATACCGCCGAGCCACATGATTTCACCGCTACAGGTGAAAATCGGGACTCTCGATCTTAGGAATTTCGGTAACTTTATATCGGTAAAATAGTCCTGGAGTTTTTTAGAGCTTGTCATTCCGAGTGGGCAAAACCTGTCCCCCGGTTTGAAGCTTCTAACTTCAATTGGGAATCCGAGTGTTTGAAGATCAAAGTAAGCTACGCTCTCATCCCCTTCATCTAGGGTATCAGTTTTAAGAATTGATACCTCCACCTCAAATTCAGGAAAGCTCCATTTTCCGGGTGCTTGAATAGTATATGAAAACTCGCGTTCAAGCTCGGACTTGCTGGTCAGCAGAAAGCTGTCATAACCCTTCGCCATTACCGCTCCTCCGGGAAGCTCGATTTCGCCGGACGGCGTCTCGGACAGTAAAAAATCATCAGCGGAAACGATATGGATTGAGGATATGTTTTTTAGACCGTTGTTTAGCCTCTCAATTGCGAGTCTAAGTAAAGAAAACCTTATAGGTTTTTCAATGTTTCTATAATGTTTTAGATCCCCGGTTAATTCTGATTTGTTTGTGCTGAATATGTTGTCAAAATGTTTAAGAGCTTCTCTTGTAATAAACTCATCTTCTGATCTTAAGATATCAGCCGTTCGTGACAGTGTTTCTTTTATCTGAGGATTGTAGCTCTCAAGCTCAACTAACAGGTCTTGCCTGATCCTGTTTCTTAAAAATTCAGGTGACTCGTTTGTCGAATCCTCTACCCAGTTGATACCTTTAGATCTGAGGTATTCCTCAATCTCAGAGCGACTGGTATCGATGAGTGGTCTTATGATGGAGTTTGAGACAGGCGGGATGCCGGATAGCCCCTTTGAGCCGCTTCCTCTTAAGAGTCTCATTAAAACAGTCTCCGCCTGGTCATCCAGAGTATGAGCCGTGGCTATCTTTGTCGCATAGTGTTTGTTCAGCACCTGATTGAAAAATTTATACCTTAGAGTTCTCGCCGCATCTTCAAGGGAAAGTTGGGATTCTTCTTTATACTTTAATGTATCAACTTCACCGTATACGAATGTAAGTCCGAGCGACTTTGCCGTTTCTTTTACGAAGTCCGAGTCCCTTTTTGCCTCATCTTCCCTGATGCCATGATTTAGGTGAGCGACAATAAGCTCAAGCCCGTAGTCAATTAATTCGTTTAAGGCGTAAAGCAATGCAATTGAGTCTGCGCCCCCTGAGACTCCGAGCACTACTTTCTCACCCTGGGTGAGCATCTTATATTTTTTAAGTGTCTTTTTTACTCTGGCCAGCATTTTCGTTATTATTTGTGGCGAGACCCGCGGACATTATTATTCTAAATGCGTCCTCTACCGAAATTGACAACTCCTTTATATCCTGTTCCGGGAGCATAATATAATACCCGCTGGTGGGGTTGGGTGTGGTGGGGACGAAGATACTGACCAGTCTTTGCCCCGATTTGTTATGGTGTGACCCGTCTTCTATTGTGCTGGTTATAAATCCAATTGAATAAATTCCCTTCCGGGGGTACTCAAACATCGCCACCCTCTTTAAGTCTTTCATGCCTGAGCCCATAAAGAGTGTCTCAATTACTTGTTTTGTCGCAATATAAATAGTTCTGGCTAAGGGAATTTTGATGATTAGGTATTCGCCAAACGCAACAAACTTTCGGCCTAAAAAGTTTTTTGCTATTGCTCCGATAATAAGAACGATCAACAATGTTCCTACTAGTCCAATTGCGAATATTATTGTTTGAGAAACTAAGGGGTTGAGTTGATCAAGAAGGCTTCCTATAAATCTATTTGGGGCAGCGCTTACAAGTCCTATTATCCAGCTTCCCAGCTTGAATAATACCAATAGGGTAAGCGCGAAAGGTACTGTAACCAGTACGCCGGCAAGTATGTTGTTTCTGAAGAAACTATAGAGTTGTTTCATTCATTAAGCAGTTTGTTTATCGATAGAATCGCGGAGGAACCTGCTTGGTTTAAAAACAACAGCCTTTCTCTCTGCGATTTCAATCGTTTCACCGGTTGCAGGATTCCTTCCCTTCCTGGATTTCCGGTTTTGTACTCTAAAGCTGCCGAATCTGGGAAGTTTGATTCCCTCACCTTTAGCCAATTTCTCTTTGGTAACATCAAAGAAGAACTCAACTATCTCAGCCGACTCCCTTTTTGATAGACCTATTTTTGTGTGGATCACATCAGCTAGTTCTTTTTTCGTCATCGCTCTACCTCGCTTTTATCTTTTATATTGTACGTAATTCTGCGCCAAGAGCCAAACCCAGCTTTTTCAGCGTTTTTTCCTGCACCTTGTTTATCTCTTCTTCAGTTAAAGTTTTGTCCGCCGCTCTTAAATGCAGCGATACTGCAACGCTCTTTTTTCCCTCTTCCACAGGACTTCCGGTAAACACGTCAAATATTGCCGCATCCTCTATTAAACCTGACTCCATCTTCTCTATCTCATCCAGTATTCCGCCCACCGGTGTTGACTCATCAATAATTAAAGCAATGTCCCTTCTTACAGACGGGAATTTGGGAAGGGGCTTAAATACTTTACCTTTTTCTTTTGAGATAGCCGTAGTCTTATCCAGATCAATTTCCAGTACATATAGCTTTTTTGAAATTTCTAGTTTTTCGCTCAAGTTCGGGTGAAGCTCCCCCATGTATCCGATCTCTACGTTGTCGATTAAGAGCTTCGCCGATTTTCCGGGGTGAAGAAATCCAATTTCCCGAGCATCCTGGAATGCAATATCGTCTGATATTTGCAGGGCTTCAAAACCCTTTTCCAAGATGCTTTTAAAGTCAAAGAAATCAAATTCCTCCTTGCCCCAGAACTCCGGCGTTCTCTTTCCGGTTGCCGTCGCGGCTATTTTTGTAATTTCGTTGGGTAATTCACTGTTTTCTATTGGCAGATAGGCTTTGCCAATTTCAAAGAGTCTTATGTCTTGCGCCTGGTGGTTTAAATTTAGAATTGCGTTTTTTATAAGTCCGGGCACAAGGCTTGTTCTCATTACGGAGCTTTCTGTCGTCAAGGGGTTCAATATCTTAAGCGCGTCAGTTTTGTTAAAGAGATTAAGCAGCTCCTGGTCTTCAAAGCTGTAATTAATTGCTTCATAAAATCCACTCGATATGAGTATTTCTTTTAGTTTGTTTTGAGCTGATTTATGGATATTCACCGTATCCGATTTCATTGTGACGGCGGGAAGAGTGGTGGATATGTTGTCATAACCATAAAGTCTCGCCACTTCCTCGATTAAATCGATCTCTCTAGTGATATCTACTCTAAAGGTTGGGATGCGGAAAGTGAATTCGCCCTCACTAGAGTCAAGGTTTTCAAATTCAAGACCTTGTGCTAATTTGATTATTTCTTCGGTACTAATTTCGGTGCCCAGCACTCTGTTTGCGCGGTTAAGCGAGAGCTTTACTTCTATGGGTTTAATTGGAGTCGGGTATTCGTCAATGGCCCTTGCCGCCATTTCACCCTCAGCCAATTCTCTTATCAGTTCAGCCGCTCTATCGAGGGCTTTAACTATAGCGTTTGGGTCAACGCCCCTTTCAAACCTGTACGAAGACTCTGATCTGAGCCCTGTAGCTTTAGAGGTTTTTCTTACCGTTACGGGATCAAAGTAGGCGCTTTCTAGAAGCACGTTTTTTGTTGTTTGAGAAACTTCTGTATTTGATCCTCCCATTATTCCGGCAAGAGCAACGGGTCTTTTCCCGTCACAAATAAGTAGATCATTTTTTGTAAGTTTTCTTTCAACATCGTCAAGGGTTTTAATTGTTTCCCCGTCTTTAGCCGCTCTAACTATAATTTTATTCCCTTCAAGCAGATCATAATCAAAGGCGTGAAGCGGCTGTCCGAGCTCTAGAAGTACGAAGTTGGTCACGTCAACTACGTTATTAATCGATCTTATGCCGGAGGACTCCAGTTTTGTTTTAAGCCAGCTTGGGGACGGGCCGATTTTTACGTTTTGTATTACTCGGCAGGAATATCTGGGACATTTCTCTGGGTCAAGCAATTCTACTTTCGCAATGTTATTTATATCCTCACCTGATTCCGTAACACTAGAATCCGGGTGTTTAACTGTTTTTCCTAATAATGCGGCAACTTCTCTTGCAACACCGACAACGCTCAGGCAATCAGGACGATTAGGTGTGATACCAACTTCAAATACAACGTCATTTAAACCAAGTTCATCTACAATTGCATTGCCCACGTTAGCTGACTCTGAAAGGATTAATATCCCGTCACTTTCTTCCCCAAGTCCAAGCTCGTTCTCGGCGCAGAGCATGCCCTCTGATACTTCTCCTCTGATCTTGGCTTTTTTGATTTTAAGTCCATCTTCAAATTTTGGCCCGGGAGGTAGATTAGCTCCAATCTTGGCAAGAGCGACTTTGTCACCAGCTTTCATATTATTTGCACCACAGACAATTGGATATGTAGTTTTGCCGTCTGTAACAGTGCAAAGCGAAAGCTTCTCAGCATTGGGATGGGGTGTCTGCTCGGTAATCTGGGCAACAACAACATTATCTAGGCCTTGGCCCTGATATATCACGTCTTCTACCTCAAGACCGCCCATAGTGAGGTTGTGGGATAGTTCTTCAGGAGATAGATCAAAGTCTATGTAATCTCGTAACCAATTTAGAGTGAATTTCATATTTGCCCCGGATTAATATGAAATAGTTACATATTCTTAAGAGAGGGTCAATACCGTGGAATAAATACAAAGATTATATTGGATTAGGGAAAGCAATCAGGCCCTATGGAAAAGAGCCTGATTGTTTGTTCAGAATTAAATTTAGCATTTTTTCTAATAACTGAAATCAGGCCACATCGAAGCGGTCAAGATTCATCACCTTACTCCACGCCGCAACAAAGTCCCGCATAAACCGCTCTTGGGAGTCCTCACATCCGTAGACTTCAGCGATAGCCCTGAGTTCTGAGTTTGAACCGAAGATGAGATCGATACGGGTACCGGTCCACTTGAGTTCGCCTGTCGCACGATCACGACCTTCAAACACTTCTTCGGCCTCTGAAGTCGCCTTCCACGTCGTGCCCAAATCAAGTAGGTTGATGAAGAAGTCGTTGGTGAGCACCTCTGGACGTTTAGTGAAGACGCCATGTTGGGACTGACCGAAGTTAGTGTTAAGTACACGCATGCCGCCTAAGAGAACTGTCATCTCAGGAGCACTCAGCGTCAAGAGTTGCGCCCGGTCAACCAACATATCCTCTGCCGATACGGCGTATTGGGTCTTCAAGTAGTTGCGGAATCCGTCTGTAGCCGGCTCAAGCACGGCGATGGATTCCACATCGGTTTGCTCTTGCGACGCATCGGCACGTCCCGGCGTAAAGGGCACCGTCACATCGTGACCGGCATTCTTCGCCGCCTGCTCGATGCCTGCGCATCCGCCCAGAACGATCAAATCGGCGAGGGAGGCCATCTTACCCCCAGTCTGGGCGTCGTTGAACTCTTTTTGGATGCCCTCAAGCGTCTCCAGCACTGCCTGTAACTCAGCCGGATTGTTGACTTCCCAATCCTTCTGCGGCGCAAGGCGAATACGAGCGCCATTGGCGCCACCGCGTTTATCGGAGCCACGGAACGTTGATGCTGACGCCCAAGCGGTGGATACGAGTTGGGACACAGACAATCCTGAGGCAAGGATATTGCCCTTCAGTGCAGCAATGTCCTGATCGTCAATCACCTCATGCGTTACCGCTGGGATAGGGTCTTGCCAGATCAGCTCTTCTGCCGGTACCTCAGGTCCAAGATAGCGAGCGCGCGGACCCATATCGCGGTGCGTAAGCTTGAACCACGCCCGGGCGAAAGCTTCTTCGAACTGATCCGGATTCTCGTAAAAGCGTCTTGAAATTGGCCCATAGATAGGGTCCATCCGGAGCGCGAGGTCCGTAGTGAGCATTATCGGTGCGTGCCGTTTCGAAGGATCGTGGGCATCGGGGACATCATCAGCTGCGGCTGGATCGGTAGGAACCCACTGCCACGCACCGGCGGGGCTCTTCACAAGATCCCAATCGTAGTTGAACAGGATATCGAAAAAGCTGTTGTCCCACTTCGTTGGGGTGCGGGTCCATGCTCCCTCCAGGCCGCTGGTGATCGTATCGCCGGCCTTGCCGCTGCCGAAAGTATTTTTCCAGCCTAGTCCCTGCTCCTCAATGCCTGCGGCTGCGGGCTCGGGGCCAACATACTTACTTGGATCGGCGGCTCCATGGGTTTTGCCGAATGTGTGTCCGCCTGCAATAAGCGCGACAGTCTCTTCGTCATTCATAGCCATGCGGCCGAAAGTCTCACGAATGTCACGGGCTGCAGCTAGCGCACTGGGTTCGCCATTCGGCCCTTCCGGGTTCACGTAGATCAAACCCATCTGAACGGCGCCGAGGGGATTCTCGAGCTCCCGGTCACCACTATAACGCTTGTCTCCAAGCCACTTGGCTTCAGATCCCCAATAGATGTCTTCCTCAGGCTCCCAAACATCCTCACGTCCACCACCGAAACCAAATGTCTTAAATCCCATTGACTCAAGAGCGCAGTTGCCGGCGAGGATCATTAGGTCGGCCCAAGAAATTTTCTTGCCGTATTTCTGTTTCACCGGCCAGAGCAGCAAGCGTGCCTTATCGAGGTTCGCATTGTCAGGCCAACTGTTTAGCGGCGCAAAGCGTTGGGTGCCGGAGCCCCCGCCACCACGGCCGTCAGCGATGCGGTAAGTACCAGCGCTGTGCCACGCCATCCGAATGAAAAGCGGCCCATAGTGACCGTAGTCGGCTGGCCACCAGTCTTGGGACGTGGTCATCAGATCGAAGATGTCTTTCTTCACTGCATCAAGGTCGAGGGTCTTGAACTCCTCAGTGTAGTTGAACGCCTCTCCCATCGGATTGGATAGAGAAGAGTGTTGGCGGAGAATGTTCAACTTCAACAGATTTGGCCACCAGTCTTGGTTTGAAGTGCCACCGCCGGCGCTGTGCTTTAGCACTCCATCCGTAAACGGGCACTTGCTTTCACCGTTAGTATCGTTATTTTCCATAGTATTGCCGTGAGCTGTGGTAAGAGTTTCTTTCTTTGCCATAACTTGTCTCCTAAAATGTTTATAATATAAATTTTATTTCTTAGCCTGAACCTTTATATTTGAAACCCAGACACCCCTCCACAGAATGATAAATTCAAATAAGGTTGATTTGCAACCTTAATATAACATATCGTGATTTTATTTATAACTGCCGAGAGGCAAAAGTATATCCTCATAAGCCATTGCTATTTTGATTAAATTTTAGAATTAAAGAGCAAACGCATCATTTGATCACACTTCCTAATGCGGCTTGGATTTAGAATATGAGTATACTGATGTAAACTACAATCCTATATTTATAAACTGAGCTGCACCTTAATTCTATGAAAAAGGTATATCTAGATTACAATGCAACCACTCCGATTGATTCAAGAGTTCTTGAAGAGATGATCCCATATTTAAGTGAGAACTATGGAAATCCCTCCAGTATCCACTCCTTTGGCAGAAAGGGAAAAGAGGCTCTTGATAAGGCAAGAGAGCAGGTATCCCAACTACTTTCAGCAAGTCCCAAAGAGATCATATTTACTTCAGGGGGCAGTGAAGCTGCAAACTTTGCCATAAAAAGCACGGCCCTTAGCGGTTTGAAGGAAAAGGGCAATCACCTAATAACAACAAAGGTTGAACACGAATGTGTGCTCGAGTCGTTTAAGTTTTTAGAGAGACAGGGATGGCAGGTTACTTATCTAGGAGTTAACAGTGAGGGGATCTTAGATTTAGATGAACTCCGAGACAGTATATCTCAAAATACTGTCCTTGTTTCATGCATGTACGCCAATAATGAGACAGGCGTGATTTTCCCAATAGATAAAATTGCCGAAATAGTAAAGGAAAGGGGGGTTGTCTTTCACACTGACGCCGTTCAAGCCGCCGGCAAGATTGATATCAATCTTAAACAAATTCCGGCCGATCTGCTTTCAATTTCCGCCCATAAGTTCTATGGACCAAAATCAGTAGGCGCTCTTTTTATAAGGGATAGCTTCTCGCAGCAAACCCCGCTTCCGCCCCTAATCCACGGAGGCGGTCAGGAAAGGGGCAAGCGCTCCGGCACGGAAAATATCCCGGGCATAGTCGGCCTTGGTGTCGCCAGTAATATTGCTTCCAGTGAAATGCAGAAGGACGAATCTAGAATAAGGGTATTGAGAGATAAGCTTCTAAGCCGGATTACCCAGGATATAGATGGTATAAAGTTAAACGGGTTAATCGAAAAAATGCTGTGGAATACCCTAAATCTCAGCATTGAAGGGGTGCAGGGGGAATCGCTGGCAATGAACCTCGATGTAGAGGGCGTGGCAGTCTCAACCGGGTCCGCCTGTTCTGAAGGAACTGTTGATCCTTCTCATGTATTATCGGCAATGGGTTTGTCCAGAGAGGATGCGGCTTCTTCAGTCAGAATTAGTCTGGGCAGATTTACAGAAAGAGAAGAGATAGATTACGTGGCTTCCATTTTCCCTGGGATTGTAGAGAGGATAAGGGGTGTTAAATAATCCCAATGGAGCTATTGGCGAATTTCTTCACGTCAAGGAAAAACAGGCGGCATTTCAAGCGCTGTTGTTTCCTCATAACCCATCATCACATTCATATTTTGAACAGCCTGCCCTGAGGCGCCTTTCACAAGGTTATCGATCACGGATACTATTACGGCGGTATTGTTTGAATTAACCTTAATTCCTATATCGCAGTAATTAGAACCCCGGACTTGATTCGTAGACGGGTACAGCTTCTCAGGTGATATCCTGACGAATTTTTCGTCTTTATAATACTCTTCGTAGGTATCTAATAGCTTTTTAGTTGTAACTTTTTTGTTCAAATTTACATATATGGTCGATAGAATTCCTCTATCCATAGGTATAAGGTGTGGTGTGAATGACACCTGCACCTTGAGTCCCGAATAATTGGAAAGAGCTTCCTCAATTTCGGGCATATGACGGTGCTCCCCTATTTTATATGCTTTTAAGCCTTCATTAACCTCACAATAATGATAATCAAGCGAAGGAGATCTTCCTGCACCTGAGACCCCGGATTTGGAATCTATAATTATTGAGGCCTGGTCAGCAATTTTATTTTTAAGAACCGGAGCCAGACCTAGTATGGAAGATGTAGGATAACAGCCTGGATTAGCTACGAGCTTTGCTTTTTTAACCTTATCTCTATTTAGCTCCGTTAGTCCGTAAACAGCTTTTTTAATTAATTCGGGACAAGGGTGCTCACCATACCATTTCTTGTAATTCTTACTGCTGAGCCTGAAATCCGCTCCTAAATCAATAATTTTTATATCTCTCTCAAATAGCTCGCTAATTACCTGTGCAGAAGTTCCATGCGGAAGAGCTGCGAATACTATATCTATATCCTTAGGAATTGATTTGGACTTAAGCGGTTTAAGTTCCAGATCTAAAAAACCCTTTAAGTGAGGAAAGACATCTGAAATCATCTTTCCAGCATGTTTCTCCGCAGTTAAGTGAGTTACCTCGACATTGGGATGTACAAGCAAAAACCTCAGCAGGTCACTGCCCGTATATCCGCTTGCTCCTAACACTGCTACCTTTTTCTTTCCCATGGAAGTTGAAAATATCAGGGAATATTCTTAATTACAAGTATTAAGTAAATTTTTGTTATATACATTCTGCTTAGAATCCTGATTAATTATAGGTAATACTGTGTGGAATTCTTGACTCCGATTGCTGGGAAAGGTACTTTTTTAAAAGCAAAGAAAATGACTTAAGGCTATTGCAGAGTAGCTTTACTCGGAGGAAGCTATCAATGTCAATTAAGGTTGGTATTAACGGATTCGGAAGAATCGGCAGACAGATTCTTCGTATTGGACTCGAAAGGGAAGGGATAGAATTTGTTGGAATAAATGACATCTCTGATTCTAAAACACTTGCTCATCTTTTTAAATACGATTCGATTTTTGGTCCTTATAAAGGGGAAGTTAAATCTGAAAACGGACATATGGTAATAGACGGGAAACCGATCAGGGTTTTTTCTGAAAGGAACCCTTCCGATATTCCGTGGCAGGATGTGGGTGCGGAGCTTATTGCGGATGCTAGCGGTATTTTCAGAAGCAAGGAAGAAGCGTCCAGACATCTTGGAGAAACAGTCAAAAAAGTTATTATAACAGCTCCGGCAAAAGGCGAGGTTGATCTTACAACCGTGCTCGGTGCTAATCAAAATGAATACGACGGCTCTAAGCATAATATTATTTCAAACGCTTCCTGCACTACAAATTGCTTCTCTATGATAGTAAAAGTTCTTCATGAGAACTTCGGAATCAAAAAAGGGCAGATGACCACCGTTCATTCTTACACAAATGACCAGCAGATACTTGATGCTCCTCATAAAGATCTAAGGAGAGCAAGAGCGGCTGCGTTATCCATAATACCGACAAGCACGGGAGCTGCTACCGCCATAGAGATTATTTTCCCCGAGCTTAAAGGGAAAATGAGCGCTGTAGCTATGAGAGTTCCAACTGCCGATGTCTCAGTTGTCGATTTTACTTGTGAAGTCGAGAAATCAACCACAGCACAAGAAGTTAATGAAAAATTCAAAGAAGCATCCATGGGCGAGCTTAAAGGTTATTTAAGATACGTAGAGGAAGAGCTTGTCTCCTCTGACTTCATAGGCGATCCACATTCAGCAGTCTTCGACGCGCCTTTGACTTCAGTTGTAGAGGGTGATCTGGTAAAGGTTATTGGATGGTACGATAATGAGTACGGCTATTCATCAAGGGTAGTAGATTTAATAGAATATGTGGGGGATGAGTCTCAGTGAGCAAATTGGTAGTATCTGATCTTCCTGATTCAGAATATGAAGGGAAACGAGTATTCGTAAGGGTGGATTTTAATGTTCCTATCAGGGACGGAAAGATTAGTGAAGATTATAGGATAAGAAGAGCGATACCTACCATTGACTATTTAATAGAAAGAAAAGCCAAAGTTATCATTGGCTCACACCTTGGACGGCCCAAAGGAATTGTAATACCTGATCTTTCTCTAAAACCCATTCAGACTCGACTTTCAGAACTACTTGGGAAATCAGTCCTCTTCACCGGAAAGGTAATAGGAAGCGGGGTAAAAAAAGCCATAGATAGTTTAGAGCAAGGAGAGGTAATGCTCCTTGAGAACTTAAGGTTTCATAAAGAAGAAACGGATAATGATCCTGAATTTTCCAAAGAGTTAGCTTCTTTTGCTGATATATATGTAAACGACGCATTTGGAACATCACATAGAAAACATGCCTCAACATACGGAATGGCACTGGAATTTGATCATAGACTAGCTGGTTTTCTAGTTAGCAGAGAGCTTAAGTTTCTAAGTAGAATCCGTGAAAACCCGGAACGACCATTCGCTATAATAGTAGGTGGGGCAAAGATCAAGGACAAAATACATGCACTTAAAAACTTAATAGAAGAAGCAGATAGGGTCCTTCTTGGAGGAGGTGTAGCGTATACATTCCTTAAAGCCAAAGGCATCAACATAGGAAATTCAATTGTTGAAGATGAAATGATTGACTGGGCAAAAGAATCATTAGAGAAATACGGAGATAAGATCTTCCTACCGGTGGATCATGTTGTGGCAGATAGCTTCGAAAAAAGAAAAAACTGCATGGTTATGGATGAGATTCCAGATGAATTGCAGGGGTTTGATATAGGTCCTAAGACCGCATCCCTTTTTGCTCATCAGATTAGGAAAACCGGATCTATTTTCTGGGGCGGACCGATGGGAGTTTTTGAAGTAGGAGATTTCTCAGCCGGAACCAATCAGGTAGCCCGTGCCGTGGCTCTAGCCACTTGGAGAGGAACAACGACTGTAGTGGGTGGTGGAGAAACAATAGCCGCTATCAGAAATGCTGAAGTGCTTGATTCAGAAATTACACACATTTCTACTGGCGGGAGTGCTTTATTGGAATGTCTCGGCGGAGCGGAACTCCCGGGTATTTCTATATTGGACGAGAAAGAAAAGAATATTTCTTTAGTTGCTCACTAATCTGACTAATAACTATAATTATTTTACTTTAGTGTTTTTAATCTCTACATTAAGCTTTAATTTAGGGTTAATCTGTGCGACAATAATATATCAACTCTACAAACGGAGCAGCAGATAAAAGATGGCAAAATCAAAAGAAGGCATTGACTCAACAGAAAAACTTTTAGGCAAAGAAGCGGATTATCTTCTAAATCACAAATGTAAGACCGTTTCGAAAAAACTGCTTCATTTACCTGGGCCATCATTCATTGACGATGTTCTTATTTCCTCTGATCGACCAAACTCGGTTCTTAGAAATTTTGAACTGCTTTTTAATACCGGTCGTCTCGCAGGAACAGGGTATCTATCCTTATTGCCTGTAGATCAGGGTATAGAGCATTCTGCCGGGGCTTCATTTGCTCCTAATCCAATTTACTTCGATCCTGAGAATATTGTTAAGCTTGCGATTGAAGGTGGTTGTAACGGCGTTGCCTCTACTCTGGGGGTCTTGGGCTCAGTCTCAAGAAAGTATGCTCATAAAATCCCCTTTGTTGTAAAAATTAACCATAACGAACTACTTACCTATCCTAATACCTATGATCAAATCTTGTTCGCAAATGTGGATCAGGCTTTTGAGATGGGCGCGGTTTCAGTTGGTGCCACAATCTACTTTGGCTCTGAGGAGAGTTCCCGGCAGATACAGGAAGTTTCTGAGGCATTTAGATATGCGCACAGCCTGGGGCTTGTGACAATACTCTGGGCATATCTTAGGAACCCCGCGTTTAAAACAAAGGACGCCGATTATCACGTATCGGCTGATTTAACCGGTCAAGCAAATCATATTAGCGCAACAATCGAAGCGGATATCGTCAAGCAAAAACAGGCTGAGAACAACGGCGGATTCACAGCGCTTAATTTCGGCAAGACCGATCCCAGAGTTTATTCAAAACTAACTACTGATCATCCTATAGACCTTACGCGTTATCAGGTTGTAAATTGCTATATGGGACGCGCTGGGCTAATTAACTCAGGCGGCGCTTCAAGCGGAAACGAAGGTAACGACCTGGCGCAGGCAGTACGGACTGCTGTCATAAATAAAAGGGCAGGCGGTATGGGTCTTATTACCGGCCGGAAATCTTTCCAGAAACCGATGAAGGACGGAATTGAGATACTAAACGCGGTACAAAATGTTTATCTCGATAAAGAAATCACGGTAGCTTGATTTGTTTATCGAGATATAAAGAGGTGAAAGAACCGAATCTGCAATTCTTTCACCCCCATAATTCTATTAAACTCCTTTGTCTTCGAGCCCTTCTGGAACTTCTCCATAGTAAATTGAATCTTCCTCATAAAGAGCTTTAATCTTTTCCTTAGGCATATCAGGCATTCCTTCATTGAGCCCGAACATTTTGCATAGATGTCTCAGTTCCTCGTCTCTTCCGGGAAGAGGAGCCATTGGCTGAATCATCTTTGCTTCTCTGAGTTGTTCTTTGACCTCTTCATCTTGCTTAAGTGCAGTGCCGTACTGATTATAATGAAATAGCTTGTCAAATCGTTTTCTGGGTCGTTGTCCCGGAGTCTCTGCCGCGTATCCTACAGCCATTAACCATATTGGAACGATATTCTCGGGTGTGCCTAGAACTTTAGGAAATTCACTAGGTTTTCTCCCAGTTGCGAGTAGACATGCTCCCAGTCCAACCTCTGTAGCGGCCAGAAGCGCGTGGGCTATAGCCTGTCCGGCTTCTATCCTGAGTAAATCCTCAGCTTTCTCTCTTGGGAAGCTCATCAGGCGCGGGTATGTTGACTCGGTAAGGATTTTATACGTCCATCCATACGCCGCGGTTACAGCTCTTGCAGGGAAGAGTACGGAAAACGATTCTACAAGCTCCTTGTACCATGCGTCCATATTTACAAGCCATGCAATTACAATCGGTGCCTGGCGCAGCGGCTTTTCGTTAAAGGGGGATGCGCACTCGATAATTTGTTCAAACTTATCTTCGGGATAAGTTCTTTTGTCAATTACTATTGCCTCAGTGGAACCGCAGTTTCCCTGGCACGATGCGTAACGGGCGGCTTGAAGCATCCTGTGGATTTTCCAATCCTCAACCTCTTGCCACGGTTTGAAAAACCTGATGCTCCTTCTGGTTCCAATTGCTTCTAAAAGTTCCATGAATATGCCTCCTTATTTTTTGTACATACAATCTTTATTTTAATGATGGTTCGGGATTTGGCTAATATTTTAAACTCCGGGGTTCAAATCTTGTCCTAATCTATTTGGCCTAACCGAGCGCACGCTCGTTATTATCTTGAATAATTTTTATCTTTTAGTCAAGGATGATAAATCGACAACTGTATTAGATTATTAGTTCCAATAAATCCTGAGCTTCTACAACCTGAGCGTCTACATTGCTTCTAATAGTTTCAACAACATTCTCTTCATCACATTCCGTATACAGGTGAGTAACTACGATTTTTTTCGGCTTTGCTGCGTTTATAGTTTTTATAACTTCATTTGGAGTGAGGTGCCCCCTCATTTTATAGCTTTCATTTGCCAATGCACATTCTATGATTAGAAGATCAACATTAGTAGAAAGCTCGATTAGAGACTCTGAGTAATCCGTATCTCCCGAATACACAATGGACTTACCTTCAGACTCTATTTTATACGCAAGGCTGCTTTCAACGTGAGGTGTTTTAACGGCAAGTATTTTAAAATCATCAAAAGTATCTGAGCCGCCTTTGATTTCGTCAACGTTTAGATGCCCGGGAGCAATCCAGCTGCCGTAGGCTTTTTTTAGAGTATTGAAAAATTTATTAAAGCCCTTCCCTCCCCATATAAATAGTGGCTTTTCTCTTTTTCTATTGTGTGAGTATTTTGTAGCGAACAAAAACGAGACCAGGTCACCCGTATGATCGGGATGCAGGTGTGAGAAGAATATGTGATCGATCTCCAGATAGTTGATTCCCATTTTCTCAAGCTTCCAGGTCGTACCGCTCCCGCAGTCTAAGAGAATTTTAGAGCTGTGCGTCTCTAAAACATAGCCTGATGATCCTCGTTTAGGGTTGGGTATGCATGTTCCTGATCCAAGAATTGTTAGCTTCATTTCTCAATCGCGCTTAATTGGGTTATTTTAACAAGTAACCACTTTATCACTACTACTATTAAAGGGCAAACTAAAGTGAAGCGTATAATAACCCTTACAACCGATTTTGGTCTGAACGATTATTATGTTGGCGCTATGAAGGGTGTGATTCTCTCAATAAACCCTGACGCTAAAATAATTGATATAACACACGCAATCCCAAAATACGATGTTATTAAAGCAGCCTTTACAGCTCAAAATATCTGTCCCTATTTCCCCAAAGAAACTATACATATTGTGGTGGTCGATCCCGGGGTGGGGAGTGAAAGAAAGCCAATTGTTGTTCATTCAGAGCAAGGTGTTTTCATTGGCCCTGATAACGGAGTGTTTTCGTTTATATATAAGTCATCTAAAGAGGTGAGCATTAGAGAGATTACCAATGTTGAGTATATGCTTGAAGAAAGGAGTAACACCTTTCACGGAAGAGATATATTCGCACCGGCGGCAGCGCACATATCTTTAGGTGCGGACATTAATGAGTTTGGTGTGGGTATTGAGTCACCTGTTTTATTGGATTTTCCGGAACCGACAATTTCCGAGAATGTGATAATAGGTGAGGTTATATATACGGACTCTTTTGGTAACCTTATTACGAATATTCCCGGGGATATGATCAATGGCTCTTCTGAGATTCATATAGATGAGTTTGTCATTGACAGCGTTGCCAGTTCATATCAGGATGTCGAAAAAGGGGAGCTGCTTTCAATAATCGGTAGCTCGGGATTTTTAGAGATATCCGTGAACCGGGGTAGCGCGTCAGAGCTTATAAAGGATTATAGAGTTACAGTTTTAAAATAGCCTATGCGGTCAGATTTGCCGCATAATCAATGATTGCTATGATAAAAAAAGAACGAAAAGAAACATTTGAAGTTACACCGGAGCTGTCCGGCAAAAGGGCGGATGTCGTATTGTCTCACTTCCTATCGGACTATACTCGTTCGCAAATAAAAAAGCTTATAGATGATCAGCACGTATTGGTTAAGGGTAAGGCGATAAAACCTTCCAAGAAATTTGATGAGGGTGAGATTTTAGATGTGACCTTGCCTGCTCCTGTGTCCATTGATGCAAAGCCCGAGGAGATAGAAATAGAGGTTATTTACGAGGATAGTTCTTTAATTGTTGTAAACAAGCCTGCCGGGATGGTCGTACATCCGGGAGCGGGTGTTAAAAGCGGAACTTTAGTTAATGCTTTATTATATAAGTGCGAGGATCTCTCCGGTATCGGCGGAAAGATCAGGCCCGGTATAGTCCATAGACTCGATAAGGACACCTCAGGCGTGATGGTTGTAGCGAAAAATGACCAGTCTCACAACTCCCTTGTAAGTCAGTTTAAGTCCAGAACAGTCAAAAAGCGGTACTTGGCCATAGTTGAGGGATGTCTCAAAGAAGATTCAGGATCATTTGCCTCTAAGATAGGAAGGGATCCTGTAAATAGAATAAAGATATCCTCTAAATCTAAGGCTGGAAAAGAATCCCTTACGCTTTGGAAGGTTATTGAAAAATTTCAAGGAGCATCGCTTGTTGAGGCGGAGCCAAAAACCGGGAGAACTCACCAGATAAGAGTTCACTTCTCTGAGCGCGGATACCCGATTCTGGCCGATAAGGTCTACGGACACAGAAAGAAGGGGCCGATAATTACCAATGCCGCAAAAAAAATCGGCCGTCAGGCGCTTCATGCGTCAAAGATTGGTTTTACGCATCCTGCAGATGGAAACTGGGTTGAATTCACGGCACCCGTTCCCGAGGATATGAAACAAGCGCTTCTTTATCTTAAGAAAACAACTGAGGATGATTTATAAAAATGTACTTTGTTCAATCTAAAAGGCTATCTTCCATAGAGGGTATTGTGCATGGATTTGCGGATAGGAATGTGTGCGCGGATATTGCGGAGATAGAAAAGCACTTTGAATTATCAAAAATCGCACAGCTTAAGCAGGTTCATAGCGCAGATGTGCTTATCCTCGATAGTGTGGAGAATCACGATGACCTAAGCGAAGGAGACGCCCTTGTTACCGGCCTAAAAGCTATTGGAATTGCCGTAAGGACTGCCGATTGTGTTCCTATTCTATTGGTTGATGACCGCCGATCTGTAATAGCTGCGGTGCACGGGGGATGGCGCGGTACATTGTCGGAAATTGCAATGAATACGGTCAGATTGATTGAGAGTGAGTATGGAATTAGTCCCTCCCAATTAACCGCGGTTATTGGTCCGTCTATTAAGAAATGCTGTTATGAGGTTGGAGAAGATGTTGCATCTCTTTTTAAAGAGAGGGGGCAAAATTCTGATCAATATTTATTTGATTCCCGGGACTCCAAATATACCCTTGATCTCAGCCTGGCTAATAAGCTTGGATTACAAAAAGCGGGCGTTACAGATATTGAGGTTATTGATATATGCACCAGGTGTAATGATAGTTTTTATTCATACCGCAGAGAAGGCAGGGGTGTGAATACTCAGCTTAGCTTTATCGCATTAAAACAATACGCTCGAAAATAGTGTTAATATTCCCCTGAGAAGGTATAATGTTTCAAAATTTTAACACTCAAATTATTTGATTGGAGACAAAAAATGCTTCAAATAATGTGCATGGTGGATTCAGAAGATTATTGGAATTTAAATTCTTTTAACGAGGCCGGCAAAGTCGTGAATTATTACGGCTACACTTTTAACGTTGAAGGCAGCCCGGATGGTAAAGGTCACAGTGTTATAAGGGTCATAGTTGTAGAATTCGCAGATTCCAAAATGGCAGTGGGTTTTGTAACTCCTACTGATCTGAAGCTGGAAAAGGAACTGAGAATAAGGTTCATCAGTAACGACAGCCCTACCAAAGACCTACCCGTTGATTGCAAGTTATCCGATGAAGTGAAGAAAGCGGCGTACAATGGAGACGACTTAGAAAAGATAGAGTACATAGGTTATACGCTTGAGAGATTTTATGATAACAACAACGTCAAATTTTATCTCCACGATTTAAGACCACAAACTGAGGCAGAAGGGCAGCAAGAACAACCCTAAAGAAATTTATATCTGTTAGATAATAATATTAATTGGTTTCGTCAGTTGTATATTCTGGAATAAATTACGGATTAGTTAACCTCAGTGTTAATTTGGTTAGCTCTTGGGATTCAGGAGGAATTGTGTTAAATGAGTGATAAGAATAAAATTGTCTTGGCATATTCCGGCGGGCTGGATACGTCGGTAATATTGAAATGGCTTGCCGAGAAATATGATGCTGAAATAATTGCATACGTTGCCGATGTGGGTCAGGGAGAGGATTTAGACGAAGTAAGGGAAAAGGCCATAAAAACGGGTGCGAGCAAGGTATATATAGAGAACTTAACTGAGGAGTTTGTTTCCGACTTTGTCTTTCCGGCTATTCAAGCAAACGCAATCTATGAAGGGGTATATCTCCTGGGAACTTCTCTTGCTCGTCCTCTTATTGCCAAGAGACAGATAGAGATAGCTCAGGAAGAAAACGCTTTTGCCGTCTCCCATGGATCGACCGGCAAGGGGAACGATCAGGTTAGATTTGAACTTACATACTATGCTCTTGATCCCGATATTCAGGTTATTGCGCCGTGGCGGGAGTGGGATCTCAGTTCGAGGACTTCTCTTATAGACTATGCTAAGAAAAACGGAATTCCAGTTCCCGTGACGCTGGAAAAGCCCTATAGCTGTGATAGGAATCTTCTCCATATTAGTTACGAAGGTGGTATCTTGGAGGATCCGTGGTCCGAGCCTCCGGAGAATATGTTTGAAATGACAGTTTCTCCACAGAGCGCTCCTGATGAACCTCAGTACGTAGATATAGATTTTGAAAAAGGTGTTCCAACTAAAATAGACGGCAAAGAATTAAAACCCTCTGAATTATTAGATACGCTCAATAAAATTGGCGGCGCTAACGGGGTCGGAAGGGTTGATTTGGTTGAAAACAGGTTCGTAGGCATGAAGTCAAGAGGTGTTTATGAAACCCCGGGCGGTACAATCTTGCACGTGGCGCACAGGGCTCTTGAATCACTGACAATGGATAGGGAAGTCATGCATTTAAGAGATTCCCTCATCCCAAAAATTTCTGAGCTCATCTACTATGGTTTTTGGTATTCTCCCGAGATGGACATGCTAAGAGCCGCGGTGGAAGAATCCCAGAAGAACGTAACTGGGACGGTAAAGTTAAAGATATATAAGGGTAATTTGATAATCGCCGGAAGGCGCTCCCCATATTCGCTTTATCAGGAAGATCTTGCAACTTTTGAAGAGGACAGCATTTACAATCAAGCAGACGCTACGGGATTTATTAAGCTTAATGCCTTGAGACTGTCGGTTCAGAAGCTCATAGATAAAAAGCGGTAGTGCAGTGGACCCTCCATGAAAGCATCAGATTTTGACTACTATTTGCCCGAGGAACAAATTGCATACCACCCGGCACCCCAAAGACAAAACTCCAGATTACTTCTTCTAAATAAGAAGGACGGCGGGATACGTCACCGCAATTTTTATGAACTTCCTGATTTCCTTAACCCGGGAGACCTGCTTGTACTTAACAACACAAAGGTTATACCCGCGAGACTTTTTGGAAAACGGGCATCCGGTAAAGAGATTGAAATTCTTCTTGTCGAGAAGTTGGATGATACCAAATGGAAGTGCTTGGTTAAAAACCCAAAAGCTAATCTCGAGGTTCTATTTGACGAAGGGGGCAGAGGGAAGTTGCATTTGAGCGAAGAAAATGATTGGGTCATAGAATTTGAAGAGAATGCAAAAAAATACTTGGACCTTTTTGGCAGGATGCCGCTTCCCCCTTACATCAAACGAGAACCCTGCGATGCTGATAAGATTTCTTATCAGACAGTATATGCGAACAATGAGGGGGCAATTGCCGCACCTACTGCAGGATTACATTTTACCCATGAGCTCTTGGATGAAATTAAATCCAGGGGGGTAGAGATAAAGTATGTTACACTCCACGTGGGTATCGGGACCTTTAAACCTGTAAAGGTAGAAAATATAAAGGATCACAAAATGCACGAGGAGTATGTATCTGTACCTGAGAATACGGCCTCGGCGGTTAACAAGGCTAAAGCTGAAGGGAGACGGGTAGTTGCGGTTGGGACGACTGTGGTAAGAACGCTTGAATCCTCGGTAAACGAAAATGGCGAAGTAATATCTTGCTCTGGGCAAACTGATCTTTTTATTCTGCCCGGGTTTAAATTCAAGGCAGTTGACGCATTAATTACCAATTTTCATCTCCCACGCTCAACACTGCTGATGCTTGTTTCGGCTTTTTCGAGACGTGAGTACATATTTAAAGCATATGATGAAGCCAGGGAACAAAATTACCGTTTCCTTAGCTACGGCGATGCAATGTTCATTAGCTAATGGCATGATAAAAACTAAATATAGGACGAAAACTTGCAGATAGAAATAGATAGAATAGCATTTGGCGGATCGGGTATTGCAAAAAAGGACGGAAAGGTCTTTTTTGTAAAAGGAGGGCTTCCCAAGGACGTCTTGGAAGTCAATATCATAAAGGATAAGGGGAGTTACGCCGAGGCTGTTATAGCCAAAATTATCGAGCCGTCTCCTGACCGGGTCAAACCGAAATGTCCTGTATTTGATTTGTGCGGTGGGTGTCAGCTGCAAAATTTAAGCTATCCAGCACAGATCAAAGAAAAAGAGCATATTTTAAGAGAAACACTGGGCAGACTAGGCGGTCTGCACGATATAGATATAGAGCCTGTTGTACCCTCCCCAAGCGAGTTTGCCTTTAGAAACAAAGTCACTCTTTCAACCTGGTTTTATGACGGCAACTGGCATGTAGGCTATAATCAAAAGGGTAGCAACAGAAAGGTTGCGATAGAATCCTGCCCTATTTCTACTGACATTGTTGACAAGACAATTAGCCGCATTTCAGACGTTCTGGCTTCACTCGGTGATCGTCATTATCCACTTGAAAAAATACATATTTCTTCAAACGGAGTTAGGTCACAGATAACTTTAGTCCCCGCACACGGTAGAAGAAGGGATCTGCTAAAGACACTTCTTAAGCATCTTAGGCGCCATCAGGAGACTGAGAATGTTTCCGTTAGCGGTGCAGGCGAGGCTGGATTTGAATTTAGTATTCTAGGCAACAAATTTATGACCACACCCTCGGCTTTTACTCAGGTCAATAGCGAAGTTAACGAGTTGATGATTGACACTGTTCTCAAGTGGGCCGACTTGAAGGGAGAAGATACTGTACTTGATTTATATTCCGGCATCGGCAACTTCTCTATTCCTCTTGCCCGCCAGGCAAGGGAGGTCCTGGCTGTAGAGGTAAGCAATAATTCAGTCAAACTTGCTAGAAAAAGCGCCCAAGCAAATTCTGTTAATAACATAGTTTTTCAAAATGCTACCTCAGAGCATGCCGTAGAAATATTAAATCAAGAGGAAGAGACCTTTGATTTGATAGTGCTGGATCCTCCAAGAGAAGGCGCAAAGGAAATTATAGATGGATTAGTTGGCTTGTCTCCAAAAAAAGTAATATATATATCATGCGATCCCGCTACTTTTGCAAGAGATTTAAAGAGGTTTGCAGAGCTTGGTTATAAGGTCCTCAAAGTGCGCCCGTTTGATATGTTCCCACAGACGTTTCATATTGAATCAATTGCAATGCTATGTAGGTAATTTATGTGTTTATAGCGCCCGCGATAAATAATAATATTTATTGGATTGGGTTTTGATATTGTTGTCTACTTTGCGCGGTACACATGTCCGAACGTCTCTGTTATCTGTATCCTAACCTATATGAAGATTTCAAATTAATTGTGTTTTAGTAACAAGAATCAGGTACATTTTTTGTGCCTGCGCTCATAACCCAACGGTGATTTTCAGTAAGGATGGCAATAATTACAATAAAACGAATTTGCCCTACATAAATTGGCTGCGAATTATATCACCATTGGCAATGTTGGTGTGGAACTTCAAAAATTAAGGTGGCTATGAAGATTCTATTGGGGATTCAGGGTACCGGAAACGGTCACATATCTCGCTCCAGGGAACTGCTTAAATACCTAGCAAAAGAGGCGGAAGTAGATGTACTCGTTAGCGGCAGACATCATGAAGTTGATATGGGAATTGAAGTTAAGTATGAGTTGAACGGGTTGGGATTTATGTTTGGGAAAAGAGGGGGGATTGATTACGGGAAGTCCCTTAGAGGTGTAAGCCCATACAAGCTGCTCTCAGATATATATAAGCTGCCTGTAGATGAATACGACCTTGTAATAAGTGATTTCGAGCCAATAACCGCCTGGGCTTCCAAGATTAAAAAAAAGCCGTATGTCTGCATTTCCCACCAGGCTTCATTTCTATCTCCCCAAATTCCGCGGCCGGATCATAAGAACCATTTTCAACAATTCATCATGCAGTGGTATGCGCCGGGGTCTAATTTGATCGGGCTCCATTTTACGGAATACGATGATTTCATTTATACTCCGATCATTCGAGAAGAAATAAGGAATGCGGATGTAAAAAACAGTGGGCATTATACGGTGTATTTACCATCTTATGATGAGAGGTACATAATTGAGATTCTAAAGAAAATTGATGTTCCCTGGGAGATATTTTCAAAACATTACAAAGGCGCTCCATTTACAGAGAATAATGTGACGGTTTATCAGGTGGAGAATAGTAGATTTGTTAAAAGCATCTCTAGCTGTGAAGGTTTGCTCTGTAATGCCGGTTTTGAAACACCTGCGGAGACCCTGTATCTAGGGAAAAAACTTATGGTAGTCCCCATGAAGAATCAGTATGAGCAAGAGTGTAACGCAGAGGCTCTTAAAGGGTTGGGGGTTGCCGTAATAAATGAAATAGGGCCGGATTTTTATAGCCGTCTTAGCGATTGGGTTAATTCTTCATATGTATATCAGGCGAACTATCAAAACAATCTTCCTCAGATTGTGGAGCACATTCTTGATTTTCAGCTCAAAGATGAAGACTCAAGATAGATTCTATCAGGACCTATTTATTAAGACTCTTTCAATGTTTTCCGGACTATTAATGCTTCCCTATATAATTTGACAATAGCGATAGGCTAACAAGTTTCTCTGCGATGTTCTTATATATTTCGCCGATTTTGAGCAAATTTAATACCTCGTCCATGTTGTGCCAATCCTGAATTAAATAAGTTAGCAGTACTCTTTTGTGCTGATCTTCGAGTGATTCAATAAATGCATAATCTTCCTCGAGTTTCTTGGTATCAAGATTCTCTGACCAGTTATCGTATTCCACTAAACATTTAATGTTAGGAAGTAATATGTCTAACATCTGTTTTGTGTCGAGTTCTTCGCATAACGGTTTTTTTGACTTCATGTTTTCCATCAATTGGACTGAACATGTGAACTTGTCAATTATTGAAAGCGTTAGTTTAAGAGAGGTTAAATAGTTCGCGTCATGACCATTTTTAATGTTGTCCAATGCCGTAATAACTTTGAGCTTGAGATTTGTAGTATCATCTCTTAACGATATTAATTCACTCTCATTTCTGGTTTTAAAATAAATTTGTGATTTGGAAATCAGTGTTTCAAATCTAGATTCAATCAATAATCTCTCTGAAGTTTCAGTCTCCATATATGTGCTCTCCTTTTTTGCATAGAAAGAATCATTTAAAAGTATAAAAGAGAAATGTTAAGATTGTGTTAAGATTTGATAAATTTAAACCAACAATTAAAAACTCTAAGTATGGTAGGATAAAGAAAAGGGTGAGTCTTGCGGGCGGAGACCCACCCGGAACTTATGTTTGCCCAACCAGAGAGACGGGACAATCAAATAACAGATATAAGCAAATTAACATAGTAATATTAAGAGAATATGATAATAGGGTTAATGGAATATTAATGTTGAAAGTGTGCAAATTGGAGCATGTAAGTTCTTGTGCTTAACTTAAATGAACTAGAAATTGTTCCGCAATTGAATTCCAGCTTTGAGATTCAGCGTATTGTCTAGCGTTGTCCGATAACTCATTTAGGCTGCCATAAGCCTCTTCTATATTTCTCTCTAAGCTTTCTCCTAAAAATCCTGTCACTCCATTTTGTACAATGTCGCTCGGGCTAGGAACGTCATACGCGACTACAGGGAGACCACAGGCCATTGCTTCTAATATAACCAACCCAAACGTATCAAATATACTGGGGAAGACGAATACATCCGCTTTGGTGTACAGATTCACAAGTTCTTTATGAGGAACAAAACCCCTAAACTCCACATCCGGATATTTTGATTTTAGGGTACTTAAATATGGACCGTCGCCGACCAGTATTTTCTTGTATCCCGATATCTTACAGAAATCATCCAAATTTTTATCTTTACTTACTCTTCCCACTGCAATAATCGTTTTGTTATTAGAATCACTTTTTTCCCCCGATGGCTTAAAATGTTCAGTATCTACCCCGCCGCCCCAAACGATAGAATTCTTTAGGGCCAGCTGGTTTGCTATGCTTTTGGTGGGTACCAGTACTTTCCCGCTGTATTTGTGGAACCATCTTATGTAGAGCCATGTAAAAACCCTGGGCACCCCGTATAAAACCCATCCATAATCGGCAAGTCTTGTATGATAAGAGGTATTATAAGAAATTCCGTTTCGTATGCAGTACTGTCTCATTGCAAGCCCTAGGCTTCCTTCTGTGGCTATATGAACCTTGTCGGGCTTATATCTTTCAAAAAATTTTTCCGCAATGTGATTTGCATTCTTTATTATTGGAATGCTTCCCTGGATTTTAAATATAGGCTCTGAGCCCTCAACGTAGGGATTTAGCACAAAGACCTCGTGCTCCTTTTTTATAAGATTTATGATGTAACTCCAGGTATAGGCGACACCATTTACTTGAGGGTGCCAGGCATCTGTGACGAGAAGTATTCTCATCTTGTTATACCTCTGTAAGGATGAGATTTGATACTAGAGGGTATTGGTAGCATATAAAAGAGAGGTAACAGTTATAGCGCCGAGAAAAATACCGCCAACCGTTTGAGCAAAGCTGTGTCTATTGAGCCGTACGCGGGACCAGGCTATAATCGGGATAATTAGTGTCAGAGGGAGCAGGTCTTCACCAAAAAGGGCCAGAGCCAAAACTACAAGTCCTGTAGCGGCGGTGCAATGACCGCTAATTTTCCATCTCAGAGTTATAAGAAGCATGCATGATAGCTGCAACACGGCGGCGGCTATAACAATTAATATTAACTCCGGAGCGCCGGCTAATAGCATTACCAAGAAAACCACCGCGGTATTTATCGCCATTATTAAAAAAGGCTGTGTGCGTTCTTGTCTGACGTTTAGGTGAAAATCGGTAACGATCCCCTTTCGAACTAAATACATGATATAAATTGCGGGTGGTAATATAGAGAGCGCTATGTATAAGGCAATCCACGTAAGTACAGACTCATTATTAATGGCGTACCCTGCAATTGCTACTGCGGCTACTGCTATAGAGAGTGGGCTGAAAACGCCTGAGATTAATCTGGCCCACCTGTCTTTCCATTCGGGAGAAACAATCGTGTATTCTGTTAGTCTTGAGTAATAACTTTTATTCATTTCCATCTTGAATTTCTTCATTTGAGTTATATTGGTAACCGCGTCCCCAACGATAACTACACCATCTCCTATGAGCAGGATTCAAATATAATAATGAACTCCTTAGGGTCGAATGTAAAGCTTTTCGAATAAGCTCAATCTCTAAGAGGCTGTAATACCTCGATATTCTATAGAGTACAGCGTTTTCACTCGTTTTAACAACAATTGGAGATAAGTAGTTTGAGATCGATTCCAGATATTGTGCGATTTGTTTCGAGTAGGGAGAATAGTTATAAATTCGTTTAAACTTTTCGTCATTCTGAAATATATCTTAATAGCCCAGTATTAATTCTGGTTTAAAGCGGTGTTAAAGATGTGTGAAGAGTGTACGGCTTCTCTTTTGTTAAGCCGGGCTTGCTTGATAACTAAAAAAGGGAGCCGAAGCTCCCCTTGATGTTTTTAAATTATAGTGTTGTTAGACTTTAAGCAGTTACTTTCCTTCTTCTAATAACCATAAATCCTACTATTCCCAATATGCCAGCCATAGCTATAAGACCCCATTCAGATAGGGTTGGGACACTACTTGGCGCCGAAGGCATATAGACAATGCGCTCCCAAGACGCCGCTACCTCCCCACGATTAAGGTCTTCTGTCGCTCCGCATCGATATCCCCCTACAGTATCCTGCAAGTGCCAGCACAATCTTTCATCGTTAGCGCCACTGTTATCTATGTCGCAATTGTTTTTGGCTACGCTATCCCCCGCTCTGACAAATCCCCATGCGTTCTCACCCTCTCCAGAGTCTGAACCACCAATGAAGTTAAAATACCAGCCAACACCGTTGGCAATGTGTGTAACACCTAAGTTCATACCCGTATCAAATGTGACATCGCTTCGATTGCCCTGGGCAAGCAGGGTCAGGGTATTACTTCCAGTCTGTCGACAGGACAGCATCAACTGACTTCCGGGACAGTCCGATAGCACTGTATCAGCGTCTATAATGTTAGCGTAGGTATTCCGGTAACACTCCGTCCATCCGCCCCCGGTTACCGTGGCTACAGGGACATTTGTTTGCGGTCCAAAAGGCAGGTAGGATTGAGCGTTTGCTTCAAGGTACCCAAAGGCAAATGTCACCAATACAAAAATAATTAACGGTAAAAAGTTAATTTTATTTCTCATCATCCCTCCTTTAATTAAAGTTATATTGCTAAGACTATACAACTAAGTGGCCATTTGTGTCAATCTGTTGTATAGGTTCACTCCTAACTCCTGATCTTGACATAAATCCCGTGGAGCTTAATATATTAATCCCACAATAAATTAACGAGGTAGAAGCTATGACAGAAGAAAATACAGCAAATCAGAAAAAGCCGAATTCTTATGAAGGAATATTTGCGATTGTAGCATTTGCTATACTTGGCGCAACCATTCTTCTTGCAATAGGCGGCATCTATTCTAGTTTTATTAATCCGACATTTTAATTCCAAGCGGTAAGAGCCCTCTCAATTTAGTATTGTTTTCAAGGCGATTATTATAGATCTTGTAGTTTCAGAGGCGCCTGTCTACTTTCCATACTCCCTGTAATATTTTACTTAGGATATTTATATTTTGTTTACCCGGATTATAAGTGATATAATGGAGATAAGGAGAAAAATATGACAGAATTCAACGCTCCCAATACAGATACAAGTACGCATACCACTGAAGAAAATATTGTCCCAAAACCCAGTATCGCCAAATCAGTTCATTCTGAAGAGGCAATACTTATAACTTTGATAGTGCTCTCGGCCGTAGGCATAGGATTTACTAATTTCAGACCACTTCAGAGTTTTTGGTTCTGGGTTGCTATGGTTCCTGTTTTCGGCGCTACCAGTCTTTATATCGGCTGGTCAAAAGCTAGAAAAAGAGGGGAGGGAATATCCAGGATAATATGGGTACAGCTTCTTCATTGGTTAGGATTGCTGGCGGCGATTGCTTTAATCTATCTTTTATATGAGACGACCAATCGTATAAATAGTAACCAGCTTGCACTTTTGGCGCTTCTTTCACTGGCCCTTGCCACATTTCTTGCCGGCGTTCATTTCGATTGGCGATTTATGGTTGTAGGGGTAATTCTTGGAGCGGCCGTTGCGGGGGCGGCGCTTGTGGAGCAGCTAATATGGATGATAATAATTCCTATTGCAGCTCTTATAGTTCTGATTATATTCTGGTGGAAACGAAATACATAAATAATCTCTAAATTCCGGAAGTAGGTTAGCTTTCGCTACGCTGCTTTTTAAAAGTTAATTTATCCGATTGTTGTCGGTTTGGTCGTGTTAGGAATCTCTGTACTGATCTCCTGTTTCCCTCTCAAAGTTTCCCATTTCTTTTTAAGATAGATGTTTAAATCATCCAGCATTAAATAGAGACACGGGATTAGTATTAAGGTTATAAATGTTGCGAACACAAGCCCAAACCCAAGGGCTATTGCCATTGGAGCTAGAAATGCCGCCTCTCCTCTAAATTTAATCATCAGTGAAGCAAGCCCTCCAAACGTGGTTACCGTTGTAAGTATGATGGGTCTGAATCTATGCTTGGCGGATAAAGCGACAGCGAGTATCCTGTTCATCTTTTTAGATCGGCTGTTTATAAAAGTCATTAGAACCAGGCTGTCATTTACGACAATTCCCAAAAGCGCAACTACTCCAAATAAAGCTGGTAATGAAAGGGGATCTCCGCGAAGAAGAATCCCTATCATGACCCCGGTTATCGCAAATGGGAGTATGGACATTATAATAAAGGGCTGTGTGTATGATTTAAGCATGCTGGCCAGGATTAGATAGATAAGAAGTATGGCAATGATTGCGGCGCTTTTAATGCTCTCAAGCGATTCCCTTGTCTGCTCTTCTTCTCCGCCGAAAACATATGCGTAGCCTGGGTAGTTGCCCAGCTTCTCATCAAGAAATGCCGATATTTCGGCGTTTACTTCTGTTGCGGTTGTTGCCTGTTCATTTATTTCAGCTGTAATTCTTACCGAACGCTCCATATCATAGCGTGAAATATTTAGCATGCTCGGATCAGTCGACATGGTAACTACGTTATTAAGAGGGACCCATCCACCCTCAGGGGTCGGAATCTGATATGACTCGAGTAGCGACCTTAGGTTTCCTGAAGGGAGGTCATATTTGACTATTATATCTACTTCCTCAGTGCCCAGGCGGGTTTGAGCTACAGTCAATCCTTCGGCTGCAGCCCTTATAGCTCTAGCAATTGTTGTTGTATCAAGACCATAAATTGCAGCCCTTCTCTCATCGACATTTATACGGATTTCAGGTTTGCCCCAAATTAGATCGTCACTCGCTTCATACACTCCAGGGAGACTTTCAAGATAGATTGAGGTGTCTTTAGCAAGCTCTTTTAGGGTGTTAAAATCTGTTCCCCGTATACGGAAATCAACAGGTTTTCCAACAGGAGGGCCTTCATTACTGACGAAATCAACTGAAACGGGTCCTACAACTTCGGACTCAACATTTTTTCTTGCTTCCTCCATTAGTTCCAGTCCATTTTCCTTTCGTTTCTCAAAATCCTCATACTCCACTATTATTGTGGCAAGATGATCTCCGAACACAGACTTATCATTGGATATATCCATGCCGATCATCGACACAGTATCTTTTAGTACATGCTCTGGAACTGTTTGTTTTACTACCTTTTCAACTTCAGCCACGGACTCTTCAGTGGAATTGATATTTGACCAGGTAGGGTTTTCAACTCTGATAAAAAATTGTGCAATATCCTGGGAATAGAACAGGATTCTAGGTATTTTGACAAAGATTCCTAAAGTTAATACGAGCATTAATACAAAGGTTACAACGGTTACATATCTGTTCCTTATCGTAAAGACCAGGGCTTTTAAATAGTAGAAGCGGATCTTTTTTACCCATTTCCTAATAGGCTTATTCCGGGACTGGGGTTTTAAAAAGTCAGCGCAGTGAGAGGGCAGGATAACCAGCGCTTCGACTAGAGATACCAAAAGTGCGAATATTGCGACTTTTGGTATGATAGACATAAATTTCCCTATTAATCCGGTTGCTATAAGGAGCGGAATAAAAGCGGCGATATTTGTGAGAATAGTGGCTACAACGGGTAGCGCCACCTCTTTAGTGCCTTTGATTGCCGAATCAATTGGTGAGTAACCAAGCTGCAGATATCTCTGTATGTTTTCAGCAACAATTATCGCATCATCAACAATAATTCCCAGTACCAGGATCAATCCAAACATAGATAATATGTTAAGAGTTATCCCTGTGAACTGCATAAGGATAAATGCGCCAAAAAATGCTATCGGAAGTCCTAATGCGGCTAGAAATGCGGAGCGGAAATCAAGAAAGAGGGCCAGGATAATAAGAACAATAACAAGTCCTATTATGCCGCTACTCACCATAGTGTTGAATCTTTGCTGTACCCAGTAGGAGCTGTCGTTGGTCACAAATATTTCTATATTTTCAGGAGTTCTTTGCCTAAATTCATCAACTCTCTTTTCAATTTCTTTTGCAGTGTCTATTGAGTCGGCGCCTTTTTGTTTGTTAATCCAGAAGTTTATCGCCGGAAGACCGTTTACTCTTGCCTTTGTTCTTGTCTTTTGCTCGCCTTGCTCTATTCTTGCAATGTCCCTGAGTAGTATGTGTCTTCCATCGGGGTTTCTCTTGACGGGCAGAGTAAGTAAATCCTGGGTATTCTGAACTCTGCCGGTGACCCGTACCAAAAACTCAGCATCTCCTTGTTCTACGGCTCCCCCGGGAAGGTCAAGATTTTTTTGGTCTATAACACTCGCAACCTGCTCTAATGTGATCTCGTATTGTCTTAATTTTCCAGGGTCTACATAAACCCAAAATGCAGGGTCTCCCAAACCTGAAGTAACAATGTTATCGACACCTGAGACGAGTTTAATCTGGTCTTCAAATAATAACCCGTAGCTCCTGAGCGTTTCTTTAGGAACGTCTCCTGCTATTGCAACACTTATGAGGGGAAAGTTGGCGTCAATTTCCTCTGTTATCGGCTCTTCGGCATCCTCAGGTAGCTTGTCCTGAATCTTGGCAACTTCAGATCTTATATCTTGGGCGAGTATCTGTGTGTCTTCTCCGGTCTCTATCTCAGCTATTATGGTTGAAAGGCCTTCAGAGGATGTTGAGCGAATCACCTTTATGCCGCTTATGTCATTTATCTCCTCCTCAATTGGAATACTGACCAGTTGCTCTACATCCTCTGCGGAAGCACCGGGATACACAGTTGTTACAGAGACTAACTCTAATTTGATTGAGGGGAAAAGCTCAAGCGGTAGTGTGAGCGCAGACATTATGCCCACCACTAGGATGGCCACCATTAATAGGTTTACTAATACAGGGTTTTTTACTGAGAATTCAGCTATATGCATTTGAAAAGTTTTGAAGCTACTTGGTTAATCGAACCAACTGTCCGCCGGCAAGTCCAGCGTGACCCTCTATAATAATACTGCTTCCCTCTGGTATTAGGTCGGCGGATACACTGCCTTGCCGATCGTTAATCCAATCTACCTTAACCGGGATTTTTGCAGCTTTTCCATCTTGGTATACGAAGATGAATAGGTCCTCGCTGTCGGATAAAACAGCGGTTCTTGGAACAATAACAACATCCGTTAATAATTCAACGGGGATTTCCATATTGACTATTTCTCCGGGAAGCCAATTGTATTCATTGTTTATAAGCTCTGCTTCAACTCTATACGTTCCCGATAGGGAATCTATATCGGGGCTCACTCCAATTATTTTTCCTTCGGTTTCTTCCAGTCTGCCGTTTAGTGTGGTGCTGAGTTTGACTATCATGCCGGGCTTGATAATGCGTGCCCATCTGGGCTCTACACCGGCTACAACGCGTTTTTCTTCTGTACTTACCATTTTCACTACAAGTTGACCCGCCGTGACTTCCTGTCCGACATCAGGCAGCACTTCCACGATCCTGCCAGAGATGGGGGAGACCACCGTTAAATTGTCCACATCCCATTTCATGAGCCCAAAGGATGCATCAAGGGAGTCAACATTGGCTGACTCCGCCGCAACTTGATTGGATAGAGAGTCGAGCGTGTCGCGGGCAACAATTCCCTTTTCCACAAGTGTTAAGGATTGCTCATATTTGCGTTTAAGTTCTTTTAGATTGGCGCGGGCGGATTGTAGACGGGCTTCAGATTCTTTAAGCCTGAGTACCCTTCTTGGGTCTTCAAGTACGATTAGAGCATCGCCCTTTATAACTTCCTGACCCAGAACCACATTTTTTTCTACAACCCATCCACCGACGTCGGCAATTATGTCAATGGTCTGACCACCCTCAACACGGGCTAGGAAGCTTGTTGTTCTCCAGACCTCTGTTGACAGCGTTTCCTGTATCCTGACGGGTGAGATTCTTTCTTCGCTTGCACTCTCAAAGGCTGCCGAACGTACGGATATCATCCGGACGTATAATCCCAGGAGAAGCACTATAAAGGCTGCTAGTAATCCGAAGAACCAAATCCATTGTTTTCTTTTTTTTGAGCCAATCATCTTTTGTGATGTTCCTAATAGTGATTAATTATTATCAAATAAGTTTAGCACATATTATTCCATTGAATATAAGCAATCTATATTGGTTACCACTTGTTGTGCTAAATTGTTTCCTTCAATTAGAGTTTCCCGGGATTTCTACAATAGTATGTTTTTCCTAAGATTACGTTGGACAACCATATTAAAAACTTTAAATGCCCTAGAGAATTTGAGTCCCTGTCTTAAAGTGAATTTTGTTTATTTCTCAGCCTCTGTTGATTTTTTTAGGTATTTTTAGTAACATTGAGGAAAAACCCAGTATTTAAAGGAGCACGAGATGGCCCCTAGTAAACCAATGACAAAATCTCAGCTTTGTACCCATATAGCTGAGAAAGCAGGTCTTACAAAAAAAGCAGCGACAGAAATCCTAGATGAAATAGCTGCTGTTGCGTATAAAGAGACCAAGAAGAACAAGCAGTTCACAATTCCCGGAATCGGGAAATTGGTTCTTGACAGACGTAAAGCCAGAATGGGAAGAAACCCTGCAACCGGGGAGCAGATAAAGATAGCTGCCAAAAAGGTTGTGAAATTCAGGGTTGCCAAGGCTTGTAAAGATTCTGTTTTAGGCTAAGTAATAGCAAACTTATAACAGATTGTTTGAAGTTTCCATTCTGATCTTCTTGCCGGATTTGGAATTCATAAAAGAGATCAGGGGTATTGCTTTAGCTTTTTTCGCTTAAAGTATGGAGATAGCATGCCAGGGATCGAAATTGTGAGATTTTGTTCTAGAGGGCGTGCTAGTGGGGGTTTTTCCCAATCTTGATTTCGTGAATCTTGTCGAATATCTTCTGAGCTAATACTGACTTTGGCATCAATGGGAGTTCCTCAGAACTATTTTTGCCATACACCAGGTGGGCTATATTCGTATCTTCTCCAAATCCCGCACCTTTTTGAGAAACGTCGTTAGCTACAATGAGGTCGGCGTTTTTCCTTATCAATTTGTCCTGTGCGTTTTTTAGTAAATTATCAGTCTCTGCTGCAAAACCGATTACTATCTTTTTGTTCTTTTTCTTTCCTATATCATGAAGTATGTCTTTGGTACGTTTGAGTTTTAAGATTTTATCCTTGTCATCTTTTTTTGTCTTCCCATTTTGTGTACTGGCAGGAGTATAATCACCTACGGCCGCTGCTTTGATTACAATAGTGGACCAGTCAAGGAATTCCATAACAGACTTATACATATCCTCAGAGCTGTCTACATCTATAGTTTTTACACCCGGGATGGGGCTTAAATTTGTCCTTCCGGATATTAATACAACATCGGCCCCTCTATTTGAGGCTTCTCTTGCAAGAGCGTAACCCATTTTACCGCTTGAAGGATTTGATATATATCTGACTGAATCAATAAATTCTCTAGTAGCGCCTGCGGTTACGAGCACTTTCTCCTTTCTCATATCTTGTGGGGTTAACGTCTTCTCAATCTCTCCCAAAATATCTTCAATCTCGGGAAGTCGACCTTTCCCTTCCCAGCCACATGCGAGATTTCCTTCCCCCGGCTCCATAATAGTAAATCCGCGTTCTATTAATTTCTGAATATTATCTTTGACTGCAGGGTTTTCATACATGTTTACGTTCATGGCAGGGCATAGTATGATCGGCGCCTTGGTTGCTAATATTATTGTAGCTAGTAGTGAATCGGCTATTCCGTGAGCCACTTTTCCAATAAAGCTCGCAGTAGCCGGAGCAACGACAATGAGATCTGCGTTGTCGGCAAGGCTTATATGTCCTATTTCTGATTCCCACTCAAGATCAAATGTGTTGATAGCTACTTTATTGCCCGAGAGAGTTTGTAGCGTGAGGGGGGTAATAAACTCTGTGGCATTTTTTGTCATAACTACCTGTACGGAGGCGTTTTTTTTGATAAGCCCTCTGACAAGCTCGCAGGATTTATACGCCGCTATTCCTCCCGTAACCCCTACGATTATATTTTTCTCATTAGTGATAGACATTTTTTAGACTCTCTATCTCAATAGTATAGGAAATAAGACCAAATTGGCAAACGGGATTAGAACAATTTTGCAGATCTTGAAAATCATACTTGACAAAAACATAATAGGTGTATATACTCCTAATCGAGTTCAACAATAAAATACAAGTAGCGGGAAAATGAAATGAAAGAAAATTTAAAAGATACTAATCCCCGGATGGATTTAAAAGCATTAGCTGAGTGTGGACAGTGCACCTGCTTTAATTTGCGAAAGGCGTCAAGAATTGTCACTCAGTATTTTGATGATTCTATGAGATCAATTGGCTTACGGGGTACACAGTTTACCTTGCTCGCAAATACTTTTGCTTATAGTCCGATTACGGTAACCCGCATGGCTGAAATTATGGTGACTGATCGTACAACGCTGGGGCGGAATTTGTTGCCAATGGAAAAGAGCGGTCTTATAAAAGTAGAGCCGGGGGATGACCGTAGGACACGAATAGTGAAAATCACTGATGCGGGAAAGAGAAAACTTCAAGAAGCCTATCCGCTATGGAAGGAAACTCAGGAAAATATAAAACAGAAAATGGGTCTAGAAAATTGGAGTTCTATGATTTCCAATATCTCTAATCTTGTAGATCGCATGCAAGAGAGCTAAAAAAATTTAAACAATAACGTGTATATACACATATAGGAGGTATTAAATGAGTAAACCAAGAATACTTGTCACATCTGCCGCTGGGCACACTGGGTCGGTAGTGGCGACCCAGCTACTGGAGAAGGGTTTTCCGGTGCGGGCGTTCGTACGCCGACACGACGCTCGCTCCGAGCGCCTAAGAAAATCCGGCGCTGAGATCTTCGTCGGGGACCTGAACGACATGCGGGACCTCCGTGAGGCGCTTGTTGATGTTAAGCGTGCCTATTACTGTCCGCCGTTCGCGCTGAACGTGTTGCATGGCTCGATGCTTTTCGCCCTGGCCGCAGAGGAAGCGAAGCTAGAGGTGGTGGCGCTTTTGACAGCATGGAACCCTCATCCGACTCACCCGTCGATACACCAGCGTGAGCACTGGCTCACAAACAATATCTATCAGTGGATGCCGACGGTTGACATCGTGTACATAAACCCCGGACTGTTTGCGTTCACATACTTTTTCGGTCTGCCTGCGGTCGCGAACTTCGGTAGGCTGATGCTTCCCTTCGGAGAGGGGCTGAACGCGCCGCCCTCAAATGAAGACATTGCCTCCGTTGCCGCTACCGTCCTAGAGAGGCCTGCAGGACACATCGGCAAGAACTACCGCCCGACGGGACCGAGGCTTATTTCGGGGCATGACGTCGCCGACGTCTTCGGTCGCGTTCTGGATCGCAATGTAAGCTACCAAGACGTTCCGACCTGGATGTTTACGAAGGCGGCCAAGGCCCAGGGATTCTCGAACTTTGAGATCGCCCAGATCCGACACTATGCAGAGGAGCTCCGAGGCGGGACCTATGCCGTAGGGGCGCCTACGGATCACGTGGAACTGGTGACCGGACGTCCCGCGGAAGACTTTGAGATCACCGCGCGCCGTTACATCAACAATCCGGAACTCGTATTCCCCGGCTTTAAGATAGGAAACAAGTTTGGAGCGCTTTGGCTTATGACTAAAACGATGTTGACTAAGGTGCCGGATTTCGACAAGTGGGAGTCCGAGCGCGGATACCCGTTATTGTCAGAGCCTGTTCTTGCTCACGATAGCGAAGAATGGATGGTGACGGCCAATGAGAAGCGGCCTGCGCTCCTTAAGTCGAACCATGCAGTAAGAAGCGTTAATGAACACCAAGTTGCGGTGTAAATTTGAGAAAAATGAATACAAAAATTTTACTAAATCTAGGAGGCATTAAGAAATGAGCAAGAAAAATAAATTCAAGGATCAGGTGGTATTGATTACGGGCGCTTCAAGTGGTATCGGAAAAGCTACAGCGCTCGAGTTTGCCCTGAAAGGTGCAAAAACAGTATTAGTTTCCCGCTCAGCTGAGAAGCTAGAAAGAGTTGCAAATGAGATTAGAAGCTTTAACCCTAATGTCTTGGTCGTGCCTACAGACGTATCGGATGCTGATCAGGTTCATCAAATGGTAAAAACGGTTTTATCTGAATTTGGCAGAATTGATGTCCTTTTTAATAACGCCGGGAGTTCGTATGTGGGTCGTATAGAGGATGAAAACTTTATTGAAAATACAAAGAAGATGATTGATGTTGACTATTTCGGAACCGTTTACGCAACTAAGGAAATTTTACCTGTGATGCAAAAGCAAGGTTCGGGACATATAATGAACATGTCCTCAGTGGTAGGGAGGAAAGCTTTTCCTCAATTTGGAGGATACTCTTCAGCAATGCACGCCATTGCCGCATTCACAGATTCATTAAGACAAGAACTATCCGGAAGTGGAATCAACGTCTCGATTATTCATCCCGCTTTAACACGAACCTCTCTCCTAGATCATGTTAGACCAGAGGATATGCCGCCGCCATTTAGAGGGATGACCCCGATATCTGTTGAATCAGTTGCAAATGCTGTTGTTAATGGTGTGTACTACAACCAAGCAAGAATCATAGTTCCATTTCAGCCCAAGCTGTTACTCCTTGCTGATGCAATCTCACCCCATCTTGGAGATCTGGTAGTAAAGCTTTTGTCGAATAAGGTTTTTTCCAGGCTGCTCGGTACATATCGCGGGAAGTTATATCACGAAATTAAATATCAGTAATTCCCAAGGGGACTAATCCCTATTTAGAGAACACGGAGTCGAGCAAAAAGAGGATCTACAATTAGGTTCGGAATCTCTTAAAATAGAAAGCCAAAGGGAACTAGGAACTGAGACGGATAAAGCTATAAACCTTATTTCACTCTAAAGTGCTTGGAGGTGGGTAGGAGGTATTTGAGTATAAACCGGCAAAGGATTAACCATAGCTTCTTATCGCAAGAGTTGCTGTCCTCTTCGAATGAATCTTCATTGGCACGTGCGTCATCTAAATATCTCGGTTATACAAGCTACTTGCTTGAAATACAAAGAGGTAATCCTCTTTCTTTCGGGTACCATTAACCGCATACCATAAAGATAGTTTTTAATACTACTGTTGTTGACATTCCATAAGTCATTGAGAACATTACAGGGGTCTTAAAGGGAGATAGATGACCGATAAAGCCTTAGCCCAGGATCAAATTGATACGACTTCAGCGAATTTCCCGGTCAGTAAAACTGTAGGAAGATGGGTTTTACTGGCTACTATATTGGGTTCCGGAATGGCCTTCATAGACAGCACGGCTATGAACGTTGTTATCCCGGTGCTCCAATCCGAGTTAAACGCCACAATTCCGCAAGTTCAGTGGATAATGGAAGCATACGCTCTTTTTATGTCTTCGCTTATGCTTTTGGGGGGATCACTGGGAGACAAGTTCGGAAGGAAAAGAATTTTTGCGCTTGGGATAGTTTTATTTACAGGAGCCTCTATATGGTGCGGGCTTTCGCCGAATACCAGTCAGTTGATTATAGCAAGAGCATTCCAAGGGGTGGGCGGAGCGCTTCTCGTGCCGGGAAGTCTGGCCATAGTAAACATATCTTTTAGCGATGAGCGTAGGGGACGTGCAATTGGAACCTGGTCGGCATTTACAGCTATAACAACGGCATTGGGGCCGATATTGGGCGGATGGCTTGCACAAAACCTCTCATGGCGCTTCGTGTTCTTTATTAATGTCCCTATTGCAATAATAGTTCTTGCAACTCTCTATTGGCGGATTCCGGAGAGTAGAAAAAGTAACGGCAAGGAAAAGCTTGATGTATTTGGTTCACTGTTTGCCACTCTGGGTCTTGGCTGCATCGTGTTTGGACTGATCGACTCGGGCAACGTAGGGTTTGGACATCCGAAAGTTGTTATACCCTTTATTGCAGGCGGGCTTTTCCTGTTAGGATTTCTTTTTTACGAAAGCCGTGCGTCTTCTCCTATGATGCCCCTTAATCTTTTTAAGTCAAAGACATTCAGCGGAGGAAATTTAATTACTTTACTCTTCTGGGGGGCGTGGAGCGGAGCGATATTTTTTATACCGTTTAATCTAATACAGCTCCAGGGTTACTCTGCTGCTGGCGTGGGTTTTGCCTTTTTACCACTTATTCTAGCTCTCTTTTTATTCTCTCCCTGGGCGGGAGGACTCGTTGCAAATTACGGCGCAAAGCCGCCTTTGATAGTTGGAACTATACTTGCCTCGATCGGCTTTTATCTATTTACTCTGCCCGGTATTGGAGGCAGCTACTGGACTACTTTCTTCCCAGCTATTACCGTATTGGGAGTAGGGATGGCTATTATTATTTCCCCTCTCACAACAGCGGTGATGGAATCTGTAGAGCTTAGGGAATCGGGTGTTGCCTCGGGAATAAATAATACGGTAGGGCGAATAGCCGGGCTATTGGCAATAGCTATAATGGGAGTTTTTGCCCTTACCACATTTAATCGTAGTCTTGATTATGAACTCAATTCCATAGATCTACAACAGGAAGCTAGACAGTCTATTGATGACCAGCGTATTAAGATTTTGCTTATTGATATTCCAGAAAACGTTGAGGCTGAGAAGAAAGTTAATATTAAAAATGCAATTGAAAAATCGTTTTTAGACGGTTTTCGTCTTATGATGCTTATCTCTGCAAGTTTAGTACTGATAGGCACATTTGTAGCTTGGTTTAGTATTGAAAGAATGAAGCCTGACTAGCTAAATATTTTAAATCAAAATAGAACTATTTTAGGCTTATAATCGTATCTCTGATACATTTATTTATATATAAGGTTGTTTTAACTCTCAAAAGGAGATTAATAAAATGGCTGATAAAATTAAGAAAACTGAAGAAGAGTGGCGTGAGATGCTAACTGAAGAGCAGCACTATGTTACAAGACAAAAAGGGACGGAAAGACCTTTTACGGGGAAATACCATAATCATAAAGAAGAAGGTGTATACAAGTGTATAGGCTGTGGGGAGGAGCTTTTCAAATCCCATACAAAATTTGATTCAGGTACGGGCTGGCCAAGCTTCTGGGAACCTGTAAATCATGAAAATGTTACCACCGAAGCCGACACAAGTCTCGGAATGACGAGAACTGAGGTTCTTTGCAATAAGTGCGATGCGCATTTGGGCCATGTTTTTCCTGACGGGCCTAATCCGTCGGGGCTTCGTTACTGCATAAATTCCTGCGCGCTTGATTTCGATAAAAAAGAAAATGAGGAATAAATTTCCCTCTCGTATAATAAATAGTTGATACATTTGTTGAGGAACGAGCATATTCTGGAAAAACCTTCCTTAAAACGAACCCTTTCAGTGCCTTTAGTGACCCTTTACGGCCTAGGAACTATCCTGGGGGCGGGCATATACGTGCTGATAGGAGAAGTCGCGGGCAAAGCGGGGATGTTCGCCCCCCGTGTCTTTCTTCATAGCGTCTGTAATCGCAGGTTTTACAGCGTTCTCATATGCGGAGCTTTCCTCCCGGTACCCTCAAAGTGCGGGCGAAGCAGCATATGCTCAAGAGGCGTTCTCCGTTCGTTGGATATCTGCGGCGGTAGGGTGGTCTGTGATCATCATAGGCTCGGTCTCTGCCGCGACAATCGCAAACGGTTTCGTCGGCTATTTTAAAATCTTTATTGATACCCCGGATTGGGTTGCTATCACCGCTCTTGTTATAACTCTAGGCATCGTCGCAGGTTGGGGAATCACCGAATCGATCGCTGTTGCGTCCATCATAACAGTAATCGAGATTTTAGGACTGCTCTCAATAATCGCCGTCGCGGGCGATTCTTTTGCCGAGCTGCCGGGTAGATTGCAGGAATTTATACCGCCCCTCGACGCTCAAGCCTGGGTCGCAGTAGCCCTCGGCGCGTTCCTCGCATTCTATGCGTTCGTCGGGTTCGAGGACATAGTTAACATCGCAGAAGAAGTCAAAGAGCCGAGGCGAAATCTCCCCATAGCAATAATACTCGCCCTTGGCATTTCGACCGTGCTTTATCTTCTCGTCTCGCTCTCGGCGGTATTAGTTCTCCCTCTCGACATCCTCGCCAGGAGCGACAGCCCGCTCGCCACGATATACGAACACAAAACAAAACTGTCTCCGAAAATTATAAGCGTCGTCAGCATAGTAGCCGTGGTCAACGGCGCGTTGATCCAGATAATTATGGGATCGCGAATACTTTACGGAATGGGCAAACGTGACATGGCTCCGCGTATATTTTCGACCGTGAACCGTCTTACGAGAACACCGCTTCTTGCGACTGCTTCCGTCACCGCATTTATATTGGTTCTGGCACTCTGGCTTCCGCTATTAAAACTGGCAGAGATATCCAGCTTCATAACCTTGCTGGTGTTTGCCTTTATGAACCTCTCTCTATTGTTGTTGAAACGAAAAAACCCGCACCCGGAAAGAGTAAAGACCTATCCCTTAGCGGTTCCTATTATTGGCTTATTATTGTGTGTATGCTTCCTAGTAATACAGACCGTATGGGGATTTATATTATAGTGCGTTTATTTAAATAACGCTTTACATGCGGTAATGAATGATGGTTTTCAACAAATTGATGGCAGCAGGTTTTAATTGATCTTCTGGTTGCGCATCAACATGTGCCGAGAAATTCTCTGTTACAGTTTCTGCAAATTCTTGATTGATCTAAAATATTTTCTACTCACCTATGAATTTCTTTTCTCAAAAGACGTATATATAGATTCAAAAACCTAAAAGTCTTATATGAATTGTTGCCAAAGCTGGGTTATAATCCTGTTAGCATAAAAAATGTAAGTAGTCTTTTTGGTATTCTTTCATCTAAATTTTACAAAAGCGCTCTAACATCATAAAACCATAAGTGAGAAAAGGGAAAATAATGAAACTAGATATTTTTATGGATGAAGTTATCAGAAGGAACCCGGGCGAAACAGAATTTCATCAGGCAGTCAGGGAAATTGCTGTCAAAATCATTCCGTTTATAAAGAAGAATCCCAAGTATGCAGATGCTCGTATTCTTGAGAGAATGACAGAGCCTGACCGAATAATTATTTTCAGGGTATGCTGGGAAGATGATAAAGGTAATCCTAGGATAAACAGAGGTTACAGGGTTCAATTCAATAACGCGATAGGGCCATATAAAGGCGGGCTTAGATTCCATCCCACGGTTAATTTAAGCATCTTAAAGTTCCTTGGTTTCAATCAGATATTTAAAAACAGTCTAACGACCCTTCCGATGGGTGGTGGTAAAGGCGGATCTGATTTTGATCCTAAGGATAAATCAGATAGTGAAGTGATGCGGTTTTGCCAGTCTTTTATGACTGAACTGTCAAGGTATATAGGGGAAGATGTCGATGTGCCAGCCGGGGATATTGGAGTGGGTCATAGAGAGATAGGATATCTGTATGGACAATACAGGAAATTAAAAAACGAATTCACCGGAGCCCTTACTGGAAAGGGGCTAGATTTTGGGGGCAGCCCCCTAAGAACGGAAGCTACAGGTTATGGTTGTGTGTACTTCGCTTCTGAAATGTTAAAGACCGCGGGCCAGTCTCTTGAGGGGAAAATGTGTCTTGTTTCGGGCTCAGGCAACGTTTCTATTTATACAGCTGAAAAACTCATAAAGGAAGGTGCGCGTGTGGTCACGCTTTCAGATTCTTCGGGTTTTATACATGATCCAGAAGGACTCAACAGTGAAAAGCTTTACTTTGTTCAAAAACTTAAGGAAGAGCGTAGAGGCCGTATATCTGAATATGCTGAAGAATTTGGATGCAAATACTATGAGGACGAAAAACCCTGGATCGTGCCTTGTGATATGGCTTTTCCTTGCGCAACTCAAAATGAGATATATGAGCATGATGCGGCTATTTTAATTAAAAACGGCTGCCAGGCGGTATGTGAAGGCGCTAATATGCCTACCACTTTAGAGGCGATAAATATCTTTGAAGATGCCGGGATACTCCATGCTCCAAGCAAAGCTGCTAATGCGGGAGGAGTAGCCGTATCCGGTCTTGAAATGTCCCAGAACACACTCGGGCTTACATGGTCACGCGAAGAGATAGACGGTAGACTCAGAGTAATTATGAGAAGGATACATGAGCAGTGTGTAGAGTATGGCAAGCAAAAGGGGCGTATAGATTATTTTATGGGCGCCAATATCGCCGGGTTTGTGAAAGTTGCAAATGTTATGCTTGCTTATGGGGTTGTTTAATCTTGAGAGTGGCGACGGGTGGATTTGAACCGCCGACGATATATACGCCAGCGCTTCGTATATATGCATGTTTCATTTAAGCTGTCTACATTGTAAAATAGCTTAGAGAGGCTAAATCAACTTAATAATAAGCCATGCCATCAATAAACAAAACTCGGGCTAAAATACTGGTTTCATCTCTCGTGGTTACCTTTGTAGTCATTCGAGCGTGGCTTTTCTTTTACCCCAACGCTGATTTCAATGTGGCTGGGTATAATATTCATCACCTATATACGGGGCTTCTACTGGTCACCATTGGAGGCATCCCCCTAATTTTGTTTTCCAATCAGGGAAGAATTTTAGACCTGGCAACGGCTATTTTTGGCATCGGTTTAAGCTTGGCACTTGATGAGTGGGTATATCTTATTGCAACGGATGGCAGCAACATGTCATACCTCTTGCCCGTTTCACTTTGGGGAGGCGTGATTTTGGTGGGATTAACATGTCTTTATATCGGAGCATTATATTTTTGGTCCCGCAAAAAGGACAAGCCATAGCAATTTAATCAACTCGCCGAATCCTGACTTTCCCATCTGAATCTCCCGGTTTTGCTAGTATGCCGAAAAGTACTACTCACGCCTGTACACGCCTTTGGGGTGTGTTGTATAATTAAAAGAACGCCTTTATAAAAACTGCGCAGGAGAAAACTGGATGAAGGATAGAGCCTTGAGACGGATGACAACAAATACCGCATTACTAATCATGATGGTTTTAAGTTTATGCGTTGCCGTCGGCTGCGATGGTAACGATTCAAGCGATGACACCACGAGCGGGAGTATCGCTCAGACAGGTGGGACGCTTGCGGATACACCAGAGACCTTTTCATACGTAGACTCAGGCACTGCGCGGCAGACGCTGGATTTCTATAGAATTGAGGGGCTCACATCCCAGAGCGCGTTACGGGTATCTACGGAAGCCTCAAGGATATATATATAAGATTTACTGACGAGATCAGCTTCTATCGCACGTTCTTTCTCCAGATCATCTAAATATTTAAGAAAAAGAATCCATGAAGTTTGCTCTGTGTAGTCAAGCTCAGTAGTACAACCCGCCTCTTTCCAGAGAACATCGTCAATATTTTTGAAAGCCTGTTCAAACATCATAGGTTCCTATTATAATCAATTTTCAAGCAGAGGAGCAATCGACTCTATTATATTATGGGATAGTAGAAGATATCAAGACAAAACACATAGATTCAGTCTTGTAATTGGACTAACAAAAACCATTATTACGAATAGAACTCAAAATCAGGTACTCCTAGATTAACCCCCTTTATTTTAAGCCTGTCTCTTGTGATCTCATTCAGCAACCCTAAAGCATCTATAGAACCATTTTGCTTAGCAAGAGCAAAGTAGTATTGAGCTTGGAATATATCGTCTACATTTCTGCAAGAAAGAGCGACTGACATTATTTCTTCATCGTTGAGGTATTGCTCTATAAACCTATGCTCTTTCAGTTCTTGTTCTGTAAGTTCCGAGACGTCCGTTATTTCATAATCGCCGTTCATATAAAGTTCTCTTATTAGTTTGATGTGAGTTCAACCCAATTATCATCTACAAATTTTGCGAATCGAAGTAATAATGCAAGAGATGTAAAAGCCTCATTATCTTTTATAGAAGATATCGTCCCATGGGAAGATTCATCCCGCCAATATTTAACGAGACTTGAATATCCTTGACACTCTCTTTTTAAGTTAGATCTTAATTGACCAATAATTAAATTTTCAGTCTTTGTTCTTCCACTTGCTGATCTATAAATTTTTAGTATTTCTTTTTCGTTTCCACTTTTAACCATAGCAGTAGCTAAGATAATTGATTCTGATGCAGCTCCACACATTGCACAGCAAGCTAAATAGGCATGTGCTCCATAGCAGCGGACTGCTTGCTGGGCTCGTTCATAAAAACCAGGTCCGAATCTTTCTCTAAACGGTTCTAGTAATTGGCCAAATCGTTCAGGTTCAGTAGGAACATAATTATCTTGATCTGATTCCTTTAACCAAGTCCGGCCAAAGGGTGTAACGCTATATCCATTGCCCGCACTTCCATCAGCTGTTTCTTGAGCTAAATAACTATTAATACCAGGTCTTAATATCCCTCTTCTACATAATTCCCATGCACTTGGATAAAAAATATCAATTATTTCCCTAAATTGATTTTCAAGTTCGGTTTGTTGTACACCTTGATTTTTTATATATGCTCGGACCAAAGAAGGAAGATAGACATCGTACCCATAGATAGAATGATCTCTCAAGTATTCGGGGTCTCTCATCCATTCTATTAATAGATTTGTAGCGTCTTCTTGAGTCACTGTTTCTTCACCTAATAGATTGTAAATATAATTTAACTAATAGTCATAAGATTTGGAATATTCTAACTCCTTAAAGTCAAAGAAATATATGTGTTATGTCCGATAATAATCCATTATGTAAACTTGCAAAATTTTCTAATTACCTGTAATTATTGAATATTTGATTTCTCTTCATTCGAAGCTCATTCAGACCAAACAGAGAATCTAATAATAACGGGGAGTTATAAACTTGGGTATGACATTATTGTCATGGGGTTAAGGCATTATTGAAACAAGAATAATTTCAACAACAGTTGCAGAAAATTTATGATCTTGAAGGGATTATTTCTCTATAGTTTCTAATATCTAACTTATATTCTGGTCCTATTGTAGGGAGTTAGGTCACTTTTCAGGGGCATTTTTCAAGAGAATGTTAACAAAATTAAACTACCAAATTTCGAACCTGAAATATACGAAACATCATTTTCTGCGTAAAATTTCATAACAATGCTTAATTATTCAACATTCTCAGTTTAAACACATAAAAATAATCTTTTATTAAGAGGTAGTTACCAAAGTTCATTCTGGCATATATATTGCAATACTAATTTAGTAGGGGCTTTTCCGCTCCACAGGAGTGTTATATGGCAGACAATACAAAAAGATCTATTGAGCTTACTACGATTTATGAAGTTAGCAAAATCCTAACTTCCACAATCAATCTGAACCAATCACTTAATTCGGTAGTAAACGTCCTTGATAATTTTCTAGGAATGAGATACGGAACAATAGTTCTACAGGACCTAGAATCAAAAGCTCTTAATACGATAGTTTCATTGGGTACAGATAACAACAAGCATATAAAATTTAAATCAGGAGAAGGTATTATCGGGAAGGTATTTAAAACCGGTTCCCCTATAGTGATTACTAATATAAGGGAGGAACCTGCGTTATGGAAAGGAATGAAATTTGACGACGATACCATAGCCGGATTTTCAATGCTATGTGTGCCAATCAAGTCCCCCTCACGTGTGAAAGGCACCCTAAGCGTTGTTTACTGTAAAAACGAAGATTCGATTTCTATCAATGATGCGATATCACTATTGGTAATGGTAGGATCATTAATCGGACAGGCAATTGAAATCAGCAATAAAATCAAGGAAGAAAAAGAAAAATTACGTGAAGAGAAAACACACTTACAACAGGCTCTCACAAGCAGGCATAAAATAGACAATATGGTGGGCCAGAGTGAAATAATGATCCAGACTTTCCAAACTGTTAAGCGTGTGGCTGCAAGTACTGCTACTGTATTAATTAGAGGAGAGAGCGGGACGGGGAAGGAGCTTGTCGCTAAGGCTCTTCATTATAACAGTTTAAGACCCGATGGACCTTTC